>Ga0315293_10002579_pt1 | contig 17404 bp, 17 predicted proteins | sample YL17G13_20_MG_FD_203071 | JGI IMG/M metagenome (GOLD analysis project Ga0315293, IMG submission 203071) | Sediment microbial communities from Yellowstone Lake, YNP, Wyoming, USA - YL17G13_20 | ecosystem: Environmental > Aquatic > Freshwater > Lake > Sediment | place: USA: Wyoming | collected...
GCAGACGAGCTGGCTGCAACAGCCACCAGGCTTTGGGAGATGAAGCAGCCCTTTGTCATCCTGGGCGGAGGCACGAACGTGCTGGTCGGCGACAAGGGCCTGCGCGGTGTTGCGCTCGTCAACCGGGCGCGACTGGTGCGCTTCGATACGCAATCCGAACCACCCAGCCTACGGGCCGAATCGGGCACCACACTCAATACCATTGCCCAGCGGGCAGCGCGACTTGGCCTGAGCAGCATGGAATGGGCCGCGACGGTGCCGGGCAGTCTGGGTGGCGCGATCTACGGCAACGCGGGCGCCTTCGATGGCGACATCGCTGGGAACCTGATCTCGGTCGAAATCCTGCATCGCCAGCGCGGAGGCGAAGTCTGGCCAGTGGAGAAGATGGCTTACAGCTACCGCAGCAGCCTGTTGAAGCGCGAACCCCAACCGGTGCTCGTCCTGGCTGCTACATTGGGACTAGGAAGAGGAGAACCGAACGAGATCCAGGCCAAGATGAAGCAGCTATCCGCCCGCCGACGCAGCACCCAGCCACCGGGAGCGAGCATGGGTTCGATATTCAAAAACCCGCCGGGCGATTTTGCAGGTCGCTTGATCGAGGCTGCTGGATTGAAAGGAACGCGCATCGGCAATGCGGAGATCAGCCCCATCCATGCGAACTTCTTTATCAATCATGGAAAGGCGAGCGCGAAGGATGTGAAAGGGTTGATTGATTTAGCCAGGAACGCTGTTGAGGCAAGATTTGGCGTCCGTCTCGAGATGGAGATTGAGCTGATCGGCGAATGGAATTCGTAAATGACAACAAACCCTTCAACCCGACTCAAAATTGCAGTTCTCTTCGGAGGACGCTCCGGCGAACACGAAGTATCCCTCGTTTCCGCGCAATCTGTTCTGTCGGTACTAGACCCGGCCAAGTACGAGGTTCTTCAAGTCGGTATCACACACGAGGGTGCCTGGCTGACCGGCGATAATGTTCGCGACTTGTTGGAAAAAGGCGAGACCAAAGGCCTGATACCCTGCACCCTCCTGCCCGATCCCTCCAAGCCCGGCCTTTATGCTTTACGTATTACTGATCACGGCACAGTGCTGGAAAAACTCACGGACATTGACGTAATCTTCCCCGTCCTGCACGGTACTTGTGGCGAAGACGGGACGCTGCAAGGCCTGTTGGAAATGGCTGACCTGGCCTACGTCGGCGCAGGCGTGACTGGCTCCGCGGTCGGCATGGACAAGGGGGTTTTCAAGGATGTGATGCGCACAAACGGCATCCCGACGGTCGAGTCCGTGATCGTCTTGCGCAACGAAATCGAGAAGGATATGGAATCGGTCATCCGGAAAGCCGAGGCCGTGGCTGCCTATCCGCTGTTCGTCAAGCCCGCCAACCTGGGTTCCTCGGTCGGCATCACCAAGTGCCGCAGCCGCGCTGACCTGGCCGAAGGTCTGCTCGAGGCGGCCTCCTATGACCGGCGCGTTTTGGTCGAGCGCGGCGTGAACGCCCGAGAGATCGAGGCCAGCGTGTTGGGCAACGACGAGCCGCAGGCCTCCGTCCCGGGCGAGGTGCTGCCCAGCCGCGAGTTTTATTCCTACGAATCCAAGTACATGGACGGTACTTCCTGCCTGCTCATCCCGGCGCCCCTCCCGACCGAGACCGCCGAGAAAATCCGCCAGATGGCTGTAACTGCTTATAAAGCTATTGATTGCGCCGGCATGGCGCGCGTGGATTTCTTCATTGACAAAGTGACAGAAGAAATATTTCTGAACGAGGTCAACACCATCCCTGGCTTCACCAGCATCAGCATGTATCCCAAACTCTGGGAAGCCACAGGTCTGCCCTACGCCAAACTGGTTGACCGGCTGATCGAACTGGCGCTCGAACGCAAGGCCGAGCGCGACCGCACCGAACGACGATTCCGGAGAACAGCATGAGCCGTATGAAACAGGACCTACCTCGCGCCGAACTCGTCCGCGCGCGCCGGACGCAACAGACTCACCAACGCCTGACGCAGACCCAAAAAACTGTCTACCGACCGGAGACAGTGTTCCTGCCCGTGACGCCGCGCTTGGTCAAACAAACCCGCACGCCAAAAGGCAAAACAGCGCGGCCAACCACGAAGAAACCTCGCCGCCAGCACTACGATATTGCCTTCAGCATGGGCAGAACAGACGTGCGTACGCCCGGCATCGCCATCCCACAATTCGGCACACGTATATTCTCAACCCTGCTGTGCGCCGCGCTCATCTTCAGTCTCTACACAATATGGACTTCTTCTACTTTCAAGGTGAACGGGGCCGAGATCAGCGGTAACCAGCGCCTGGGCGAGGACGAGATCAACGCCGCCCTGCAATTTATCGGGCAGCCTATCTTCATGGCCATCCCGACCCAGATCACGGCGAACATACTGGCTGACTACCCCGACCTCTCCAGCGCAGAGGTGCATATCGTTCTTCCGAACCGGATTATTGTCAGCGTGGCTGAACGCATCCCGCTCATCGCCTGGTATCAGGACGGGACGATGGCCTGGATTGACGCCCAGGGTGTGGCCTTCCCACCGCGCGGCAAGTCTGGGAACCTGATCAGCGTCGTCGCAAACGGGAACCCACCTCCGGTCCAGCTTGACCCTCAGCAGGCCGCAGGTCAGACGCACCCCTTCCTCGACCCGGCCATGGTCCAAGTGATTATCACCCTGAATTCATTTATCCCCGGTGGAGCGCCGATGATCTACGACATGACGTATGGCCTGGGCTGGCAAGATACGCGCGGCTGGCAGGTCTACTTTGGACAAAATACGGATGACATTCCGATGAAGCTAAAAATATATCAAGCTATCGTTGATACACTCACCAACAAAGGCATCCGGCCCACGCTTATCAGTGTGGAATACCTGAATGCCCCATTCTATCGTGAGACCCAGTGACACTATGGTAGCCAGGAGCTACCACTTATGGACGAGATTGTCGTAGGAATTGACGTAGGTACCACCAAAGTCTGCACCCTGATCGGGCGGGTGGAAGAAGAAGCCATCCGCATCCTGGGTGTGGGCATCGAGCCTTCGGAAGGCATCCGCAAGGGTGTGATCGTAGACCTGGCGGCGGCCTCGCAGGCCATTGTCCGTTCGGTGGAGAAGGCCGAACAAACTTCCGGCGTGGAGATCACCGCCGCGCTGGTCAGCTTGGCCGGGGCGCATGTTGCCTCGATAAACAGCCGCGGCGTGGTAGGCGTTTCGGGTGATGTGATTGACGAATACGACATCGCCCGCGCCCTGGACGCCGCCCGCGCTGTCGCCATCCCCCACAACCGCGAGATCATACACATCATCCAGCGCGGCTTCGTGGTGGACGGTCAGGACGGCATCAATGTCCCCATCGGCATGCACGGCTTCCGGCTAGAAGTAGAGGCGCACATCATCACCGCAGCCTCCGCCACGGCCGAGAACCTGCGCCAGTGCGTGGGCGCGGCAGGCGTGGAAGTGCTCCAGTTCGTGCTCAACCCGCTGGCCTCCGGTGACGTGGTATTAACCGACTCCGAGCGCCAGATGGGTGTGGCCGTGTGCGACATCGGCGGCGGAACTACCGACCTAGCCATCTACGTGGGCGGCAACATCTGGCATACGATGGTGCTGGCCGTCGGCGGTAATCACATCACAGCTGACATCGCCCACGGCCTACGCCTGCCCATCCCGCAAGCCGAGGAAGTCAAAATAGAGTACGGCTATGCGCTGAAATCCGGGGTCGGCAGCGAAGAACACTTCACCGTCCGCCCCTTCGGAGAAGAACAACCTGCACAGATCAACCGCCAGGAGCTGGCCCACATCATCGAGGCGCGCGTCGAAGAGATCTTCCTTCTGTCCCTGCAGGAGATCAAACGCTCCGGCTACGATGGTCTGCTGCCAGCCGGCATGGTGCTAACCGGCGGGACGAGCAACCTGCCCGGAATCCGACAACTGGCCAGCCAGGTGCTCGGCCTCCCCGTCCGTACTGCCAAACCGGAGAATCTGGTCGGCCTGGTAGACAAGCTGTCATCACCCGCATATTCCACAAGCGTGGGTCTGCTGCAATGGGCAGCAGCCATGCAGGATGAGGAAATGCCCTCGGCGCGTAATCGTCCGCGCCACCGCCCGAAAGGAGAGAGTCGTATGAACATTGAACCCATAAAAATTTGGTTCAAACGGCTGCTCCCATAGCAAGACGCGGTGATACAGGGATGCGCGGAAGCAGCGACGCCCCGTTAAACAAGTGGTCAATTCGACCATCAGACCAACAGACAATTAGACTATCAAACAAACCGACTATCGGACAAAATTACAGGAGGCACAACATGGACGCAAAACAAAATCAAGCTGAAACATTTGCCCGCATCAAGGTAATTGGAGTGGGCGGAGGCGGCAGCAATGCCGTCAACCGGATGATCGACGAAGGAATCCAGGGCGTGGAATTCATTGCCGTCAACACCGACGCGCAGGCGCTGCTCCTTTCCAGGGCACCGATGCGCGTCCGCTTGGGGGATAAACTGACGCGCGGCCTGGGCGCGGGCGGCGACCCAGAGGTTGGGCGTAAGGCAGCCGAGGAATCGGCCGATGACCTGTACAACGTCTTGAAAGGCGCGGACATGGTCTTCGTCACCGCCGGTTTGGGAGGCGGCACCGGAACAGGCGCGGCGCCCATCGTGGCGCAGATCGCCCGCGAGGTCGGCGCGTTGACCCTGGGCGTGGTCACCCGCCCGTTCACCTTCGAGGGCGGCAGGCGCATGACTGCGGCGGAAACTGGCATGACCAAGCTCAAGGAACACGCCGACACGCTCATCGTCATCCCCAACGACCGGCTGCTGCAGATCGTGGACAAGCGCGCCAGCCTGCAAGACTCCTTCAAACTGGCCGACGAGGTTCTGCGCCAGGGCATCCAGGGCATCTCGGAACTGATCACCGTGCCCGGCCTGATCAACCTGGACTTCGCTGACGTGCGCGCCATCATGTCCGAGGGCGGCGCGGCGCTGATGGCGGTCGGCAAGGCCTCCGGCGAGGATCGCGCCCGCGTGGCAGCCGAACAGGCCATTTCCAGCCAACTGCTCGACATCACCATTGACGGGGCGCGCGGCGTGCTGTTCAACGTGACCGGCGGCCCGAACATGACCTTGTTCGAGGTCAACCAGGCCGCCGCGATGATCCGCGAAACGACCCACCCAGACGTGAACATGATCTTCGGCGCGGTCATTGACCCAGATATGGGCGATGATATCCGCATCACGGTCATTGCTACCGGCTTCGAGCGCACCGGTATGCCGCGCCGCATCACCACCGCCCGCCCGGCGAGCCACATGGAAGCCCGACCTATGTCCACACGCCAGATGGAATCCGTCAGCGTGGAAGCACAGAATGGCCAGTCTAGCTATGGCGAATTCCGCCCGCAGACCTTCAATACCGAGGACCTGGATATCCCGACCTTCTTGCGAAACCGCAGATAAAATTACGTGCCACACACCTTCGCCCTAAGCAAAGGGGCCAAGGGAGCGGCACAATCAAACCGTGGGCGCGGCACGAACGAGCGACGCATCGAAAGGTGCGCCGTTCGTTTTTCATGCCAGTTGGATCGTCCTTAATTCAACGCATCCAGCAGCGCCAGCAATTCCCCATTTTCGGGAATATCGCTCATCGAATCCCCATAGTGAACAAAGCGCGCCATGCCTTTCTTGTCCACCACAACCTGGGCGGGCATGCGTCCCAGCTTGAACAAGTTAATTTGCTGACCATATAATTTCAGCACGCTGTGTGTTGGGTCGGGTAAGCCGACGAATGGCAGTCCATTTTCCTGCCAGTATCTGAGGAAGGCGGCAGCGTTTTCCGGGCCGACGACCAGGATCGTAGTCTGTCGCTGCTCGAATTCTGCAAAGTCCTGGCGCAACTGCGCCATGTGCGCCCGGCAGAACGGTCACATAAAGCCACGATTGAAGACCAGCAGAACATGGGTCTTACCGCGAAAATCCGAAAGGCACACTGTTTTGCCGGTGTAATCAGGCAGAGTGAAATCGGGAGCGGGAGTGTTAATAGCAACTTTAGACATGCTAGTACTCCTAAGACAATCAACCATAGACACTTGCACCTGCTGCAAGTGCAGGTGTAAACACAGATAAACACAGATAAACGCGGATAGTCGGATGAACACGAAGGATGCGAAGTCTCAAGGGATTTGAAGGAAAAGAGCTATTCCGGCAAAACCGCCAAACCGGATTGCCGCGCGCACGGTCTCTTGAAACGATCACTGAAAACTGAACACCGATCACTGTTCTATTCCTGCCACTCCAACTCGTACTCCCCAATATACACCGTATCCCCCTCCTTGACGCCCGCCTTGCGCAGGGCCTCGTCCACGCCGAGATGCTCCATCAGTTTTTGGAAGCGGCGCACAGAGCCATCCTGATCCCAGGGAGTCATGGCCGCGGCGCGCTCGATCCCCGCGCCGGAAAGACGCCATTCGTGCGCGCCCTCCCGCTTGATCGTGAACTGGCGGCTGTCTTCCGCTGGACGGTAGACCGGCATGGGCAGCGCGGTCTCTTCCAGCGGCGGAGTCTCGGCCAGTTTTCCAGCCGCTTTCAGCAGCAGTTCATGGACATCCGTCCGCGCCAGGGCAGAAATTTTCATCGCCGCGTAGCCGCGTTTCTTGAGTTCCTTCTGGATTTCCGGCCAGCGTTCCTGGACCTCGGGCTGGTCAATTTTGTTCAGCGCTACGATCTGCGGCTTTTTGGCGAGGTTGGGGTCGAACAGCGCCAGTTCAGTGTTGATCTGTGAGAAATCCGCCAGCGGATCAGCCGAGAGACCGTCCAGGATGTGAATCAGGACTCGGGTCCGCTGGACGTGGCGCAGGAAGTCGTGACCCAACCCGGCGCCGTGGGATGCGCCCTCGATCAGGCCAGGGATGTCTGCCAGGACGACGGTCGTCTCCTCGTCCACGTTTGCCACGCCGAGATTGGGTTCGAGCGTGGTAAATGGGTATGGGGCAATCTTAGGCTTGGCGTTGGTTAGCACCGAAAGCAGCGTGGACTTGCCCGCGTTCGGCACGCCGACAATGCCGATGTCAGCGATGAGTTTGAGTTCCAGGCGCAGGCGTTTCTCCCCACCCGGCTCGCCCTTCTCCGCCGTGCGCGGGGCCTGGTTGATAGAGTTCTTGAAATGGGTGTTGCCGCGCCCGCCGCGCCCGCCCTTGCAGACGACGAGTCGCTGGTCGGGAGCGGTCAGGTCGCCAATCAAATCGCCTGTATGCGCATCGTAGATCACCGTGCCGGGCGGGACCGGGATCACCAGATTTTCGGCGGACTTGCCAAACTTGTTATTGGTGCCTCCGCCTTTGCCGTCTTCGGCGACGTAACGGATGGTGTGACGGAAAGCCGCCAGCGTGTTGAGCGTGGGGCGGACTTCGAGAATTACATCGCCGCCGCGCCCGCCGTCGCCGCCATCGGGACCGCCGCGCGGGACATATTTTTCCCGATGAAAATGGACCATCCCATCGCCGCCTTTACCGGATTGTACGTGGATTTCTGCCTGGTCAATAAACATGCTGTCTCCAGTCAGGCATGATTATACTGTCTCTTCAGCGATGATTGAAAAAACCTGCCAACGGATAACTCCCATGGCGCGGGCTCTTATGCATCGCCCAGCCGTCCAGGCAGGCGGAATCCAGATCGTAGACAAGCATGCAAAACACTGCTTCTTGCATAAATTGGTGAACTGGTCAGGTATTTTTCCCTGACAAAAACAGGATTTTGGTTCGGCGAACTATGCAGAACTCCGTAGTCATGCGGTATTCGTTCCGAGGAACGAAGGAGGAACGAATACCCCGGCTGAGGACCAAACGGCAGGAGGGATCACCCGTTTTTACCACGAAGGTCACAAAGGGCTCAAAGGAATACGAAGATACGGGGGAAACCTTTCTCTGACCAACGAGGCGGGCAGGCTGCGATTTGATCTTGAGGAACAAATGAGGAACAAATCCCCCCCCGCTGCAGGGCACCGGTGCCATCCCCCGAATTTGAGTCACTTTTTTTGGAATTCGCGCGGAACGAATAGGTCGTGGGACAATATCCTGCCTGGCCAGCAGGAAGGCCCGGTGTAGAGGGGGAAGGTACGGGTAAGGCGGGTTGACCATCGGCAGAGTTTTGAAAGAGCGGGTTTTGAATTACACAGGGGACAAAACATCCCTTGACGCCGATTATTATAAAACAAATGTTCTAAAAAGGAAAGGGTTGGGAGGCTGCCTAGAACAAGGTTTTATTATTTAGAAGGGGCCGGGGCTCCCGAAGGTCCTAGAAGGGGGTGAGAAACCCGGCCTCCAATTTATGGGCAGACCCTGCCCGCCCTACTTGACTTCCACCAGCACCACGTCCTCACCCTTGCCACCGTCGCCGCCATCCGGGCCGCCGCGCGGCACGTATTTCTCGCGGCGAAAATGAACCATGCCATCCCCTCCCTGGCCGGATTTTACTTCGATTTCTGCCTGGTCTATGAACATACTCTCTCTTTTCTTCTTTTTGATATTCATCGGTTGACTGACTGGCCTTATTATGTAATTGGCCCCAACCGCTGTGATTGGCGCGCGGGGCGGTAAAAATTTATCTTGAAATTCCACTCGATGTGTGCATAATATAGTTAATCCGTTTAGCGGAGGTGGATCGCCCGTAGGGGCAAGCGTATGAGAGTCTCGCCTGAGGCTCTTTTATTTCGGTGTGAAGATTCTAATTGTCACTCAATTTTACTGTTTTCTTCCAGCGCAAGGTCTATGGCGCGCAGAACCCCTTCGATATCGTTCATCACTTCGTTATTCCAGATGCGCAAAACGCGGTAGCCTTTGGATTCAAAAAACGTTGTCCGTTCATCATCATATTCCTGATGTTCCAAGTGCTGACTTCCATCCAGTTCGAGGATGAGTTTTCTTCGCGGTGCGCAAAAATCTACCACATAATTGCCGATGGCGTATTGATTGCGAAAATGGACATCTTTCATGCGATGCGCCCGTAATCGCGCCCAGAGTTTGGCTTCTGAAGGAGTCATGTTGCGGTGTAATTGTTTGGCGCGCCCAAAGATTTTCGGGGTTGTGCGTTTGTGCATTGGACCCCCTCCTACCTCCCCCATTTCAAAGAGCGGAAATGGGGGAGGAACGAAACTTCACATTGCTCAAGTACTAATGTTTTCATGAGCACATCTCATTCTCCTCCCCCGTCCGTGCTTTTCGGATGGGGGTCCCCTCCGGGGATGCTTCGCAAAGGACGGGAGGGGGTCACTTCCCTTCCACAATCTTAATCTCTTCCTCACTCAACCCATACAATTCATAGACGAGCCTGTCAATGGATTCATCCACCGCGCGGATTTGGCGCGCCGCCACCTCCTGCGCGCTTTGCGTGTTGGCCGCCGCTTTGTTTTTGTGCAAGGCCAGCATTTGCTCCACCAGCGAGACCATTTTGTCGTGGGCGGCTTTCTCGGCGGGGTCGGAGAAGTTGATGCGGCGGATGGGGAGTTGTTCAATAAACTGTGTGAAGTAACGAAAAAAACCATTTTGCATGGGTGTGCTGACGTGCTTAAGATAAAAATCAAGCACCTTACTGTTTAACAAGCCCAGAATGTATTTCAAAGAATAGGCTATATCGCTTTTTAGCGTGATACCGTAACCACTTGTAAAAGCATATTCACCATATTCATCAAGTGCAAATTGGGCGCGGTCAGCAATATCAGGAATCAAAATCTTGCTTTGTTTCATCAACTCAATATTTTTAGGGTATATAAACGCATACCATTCCGAACCTCGCATTTTTCCTTTTTCTCTATTTTCCAAAAAAGTTTTATTTTCTGACAAGTAGGTAAAGGTGCGCGGGTATATTTCTTTCATCATATCAATTGTATTGAAGTTTGCACGACCACCATTCAGATGATATGGAATTATGACCATTTTTCCTGATGGCAAAGTACGATAACGTTTTATTTCTCGTCCTTGTAAAAAAAGCGATAAAATTTCTTTCTCAAGTTCCACATTTTTGTCGAGTTGCTTTGAAAAAGCAATTACTGTCTCATCTTTCTCGGAGACTGCATCAACAACATAAATTTCGTTTGCACTTGTTCTGATTCCTTGAGCCATTCTTTCTGCAATATCGCCCAACTTCACAGGCATTTGTGAAAGTCTTTCAAACAGTCTCGCGCCCTGACCCACCGCGAAATTCCATACGGCCCCCGTCACATTTGCGGCGGCGATTCGTCCAGAGACTTCCGAAGTCTCCGAGACTTCGGAAGTCTGCGCGCGCCAGCCTTCCAGGTCTTTTACTTTCACAAAATCAAATTCATCATTGCCGGTCTTATCCAAAAATAGCAGGCAGGTATAGGTGGTTGCGCCGTCGAAAACTTGCAAGTCGCCAAAATGAATCACTTTGCCCAAATGCCTGCCGCGCGCAATCTCCCCGCGCAAGCCTGCGCCGTATTGCGCGTTGAAAAACTTGTGCGGCAAAATGTAACCCAATCGTCCGCGCTGGTTGAGCAGGCTCAATGCTTTTTCGACAAAGACCACGTAAATATCGTAATTGCCCACTTTGGCGGAGGTATAAAGCTCCTTGTAAATCTCCACTTCCAGTGGCGCCCATTCTTTCATGGTTTGAATGCGAATGTACGGCGGGTTGCCGATGATGGCATCGAAGCCAGCCATGCCAGAGTCCCTAAAGGTCTCTGACATCGTCCCCGAAGGGGAGACCTTTATGGGCTGCGCGCCGAAGATTTGTGGAAATTCCTTCTCCCAATCAAAGGCATTGACGCGCTTCATCGTGGCCGCATCCGGGAACATCTGCCCGCTGAAATAGTCCGTGCCGATCAGGCTGTTGCCGTTCTTGATGTTGGCGTTCAAATCAGGCAGAACGGTCTGATGGAAGAGCGTGCGCTCCTCGGTCAGTTCGCCCTCGCGCAAATCTTCCAGCGCTTTCAGCGAGAGCGAGAAGACGGTCACTTCCACGGCCTGCGGGTCAATATCCACGCCGTACAGGTTGTTGCGTAAAATCTCACGCTTCAGTTTGGCGGTCAGGCGGATCTCGCCGTTCTCGTCAATGTAAAAAGATTCCCGGTCGCGTTTTTCCTTGCCTGCGCGGGCATAGTAATCCTTATGCCACTCGATCAACGCGCTGTACGCGCCCAACAAAAACGAGCCAGAGCCGCAGGCAGGGTCGAGGATTTTCAATCGGGCCGCGTCTGCGGGGGTTTTGCATTCTGCCAATAACTTTCCCAGCGTATTCTTGACGATGTAATCCACGATGTACTGCGGGGTGTAATACACGCCGCCTGCTTTGCGCACTTCGGGCTTGTCTTCGATCTTGACCTGCTTATCCGTCGTCCGCACCACGCGGCCCAAAAAGCGTTCGTAAATCGTCCCCAGAATTTCAACCGGCAAAACGGCAAAGTTATACGGAGAATTTTCGGGCTTCAGATCACGGATGATGGAACGCACCACTTTGTTCGAGACGGACACCGCTTCGAGTTCGGGGCGGGACTTGAAGATGCTGCCATTATAGAAGGTGTTCAACCCCTCGAAAATATCCCGGCAAGCCTTGAACCAACCGGTATCGTGCTCGTCCAGCCCGGCCTTAGCCACGCGTTCTTCCAACTGGCTCAAATAATCTTCGTCCACTTCGCGGTCCGAGAGCGCCTTAACGAAGATCAGCCGGTCAATCCATAACTGCACCGCGGCGGTGATGAGTTCGCCGTCCGCGGCCGGGTTGCGCTTCTTCATATCTTTTGCCAGCAAAACGCGCCAGCCGGTTTTCTCATCGTCCATTTGCGCCAGGAAGGCTTTATCCGGCGCAATGCGGTTGGCCTTCACCTTTTGCGGCGAGAGATAACGCGACCACAGCCCGCTCTTTCGTTCTTTGCTATCGTTCAAGACATTGTTCCGCTCGAACAATTCCCAAAGCGTATCGAACTGGGTCACATAATCGTTGTACGTCCAATCAATGGCGCGGAAGTTGTTTACCGCGTCGTGCCGGGCGGCAAACAAGGTGCAATCCAAAACGATGAACTCCTGAAAATCGGTCAGGATGGCAAAATCAATCTTTTTCGATGGACTGCTGTTCTGCGAGGAATAAGCGTAGGAATACACCTGGTTCAACCAGCGCGGGTCGTGCATGGAATACTTGACCTGCTTGGCATCCATCACCAGGACATTGCGCCCATCCAGGTGCAAAATGTAATCGGGGCGCTTGCCCAGCCTGTCTGTGCGCTGGAGACGAAACTCCTGTTGCGTGGGCGAGAGTCCCTCGTTGCGCACGTTCCAATTCAAGGCTTCAAACAACGGACAGATGAAGTCATTTTCGATCTGCGCTTCGGGCGCTTTTTCAAGCGCCATTTCGTTGGTGTGAAAGGCTTCAACGAGCGCAGCGATTTTTTGGCGGGCCTCGTATTTATCGTAAGTGTACATCCGACTCACCCTCACAAAGGAATACATCTATTATAGCAATGTTCAGAGTAAAAGAAATCAAAAGGGGTCGGCCAAATTCCTCGCCCGACCCCCGGTCTACCAATTTTCCAATCTACCGACTTACTTTTTCAGAAACTTCTTCTTCAAAATATCTTCCAGGATTGGCTGGCCGATCTCCTGCAGTTCGCAGCGCACGCGCTGGTTGAGAATTGTGCTATACTCGAATCATGATGAACGCACAAGCAATGACTCCCCAGCAAATCCGCGAAGCGGGTTTGGAAGTGCTTTCCCGTGAACTGGGCGTCGCTGGAATGATTCGCTTTATGCAGCAATTCGAAATGGGAAAGGGCGATTATTCCAAAGACCGCCACCAGTGGCTGGACCAATACAGCGTGGATGATATTGCTCACATGGTGCGCGAGAAAAAGACAACCTACAGGCAGAAGAAATGACCCTCTTGCAAAGTAAAAGGACTGGCGCAAACCAGTCCTTTTTCTAACGCTACCCCTGTCCATCCGACTATCAGACTAACGACTATCTGACTACTTCTTCTTCCCAAACTTGGTATTCAAAATATCCTCCAGCGTCGGCTGGCCGATCTCCTGCAATTCGTCCGCTTTTCCATCCCAGGCAGGTTCGTTCATGTTCAAGACTCCAGGTTTATGTTGTCACGGTAAAGTGATATAATGACCAATATTATTGGTCATTTGACTAACAATGTTAGTCTTATGACTCGAGGAGCGATGATTATGCTGGAACCACTTCTTGGCTCGATAAGCGCGGAGAGAGTGTTGATCTTTATCCTTGCTCGCGAGGAAGGATATGCAAGGGACATAGCCCGATTCTTCAAAGCGGACCTTTACGCGATTCAAAAGCAATTGAACAAATTGGAGACTGGAGGCGTTTTGGCAAGCCGCCTGGCAGGACGGACACGGCTTTACACTTTAAACCCACGTTACCCTTTCCGGAAAGAACTAAAAGAACTGTTGGTAAAAGCCCTCTCTTTTTATCCAGAGGAAGAGCAGGAACAATTAACTATGAATAGACGCAGGCCAAGGGGGCGCGGCAAAACCCTATGAAACAAATAAAGAATATGACCCAAATCGAACTGGCGGCATATATCCAATCACATCTAAGGAAAGCGGGAATCGATGTTGTTCTTTCAGGGGGAGCAACCGTTTCACTTTACAGCGGAGGAAGGTATGTGTCGAAGGATCTGGATTTGATCAACGTCCAGTTTGCGAAAAGGAGCAGGATCAACGCCTCAATGGAGAAAATCGGTTTTCGGGAAAAGGGGCGTTACTTTGAAAACCCTGATACAGAATATTTTGTAGAGTTTCCCAACGGTCCCCTATCTGTTGGGGAGGAACCTGTAAAAGAAATATCCGAAATTGAACTTGCGACAGGAATTCTCAGGGTCATTTCGCCCACTGATTGCGTGAAAGACCGGTTGTGCGCCTACTATTTCTGGGGTGACAAGCAAGGACTGGCACAGGCTGTGTTGGTTGCTCAGAATCAGACTATTGATATGGGGGAGATCGGGCGATGGTCGAAAGCCGAGGGAAAGGTTGGGGAATTCGAAGTGTTCAAGAATAAACTTGGATGATCACTGCCCCGCTTCTCCCCGAGCTTCTTCTTCAAAAAAGTATCCTTCAGCGTGGGCTGGCTGATCTCCTGCAATTCGCAGCGCACGCGCTTGAGCGACTTACAAACCGAGCGTATGTTTCAAGGCCTGGTCAATTTCCTTCATCGGCAAATGACCGATGATGCGTTCAGCCGCGATTTCGGCAAGCGTCGCCAGATTGTCAGTCATCACGACCGAGTCTGCCAGCAGGCCCGACCCTTTGCCAGCCAGTGTATCCAGCTTTATCAACACGCGGCTGGGGTGGTTTGACCGAAACAGGCGGCTGGTAATCATGGCCACAATGACCTGCTGCAGTCCGCTGTTCAGGTTATCCGCCTGCACGACCAACGCGGGGCGCGGCTTTGCTTTCCGCAGATCGGAGTGGGGGAATAATACCAGGACGACATCGCCCCGTCTAAACGCGGGTGATTGCAGCGTCGTAGTCATCATAGGCGCTCATTTCCGGGCTTTCCCACTCTTCGGCAAACGCTGCTAATTGAGCACGCAGGGTTCGCGCCAATTGCTTCGTAATGCCACGCGCGCGCAAATCCAGCCTTCCCGATTCGAGGAAGGTCACAATGACGGGAGTGTCGTCAGGAATGTTTGTTGGATTGTTGCGTAACACAACCCGTCCTTTGCGATAGACGCCTTGCATATTGGTCAACATGATTTGCTCCTCGTGATTGACACAATTATAATCCACTTAAATTATGGACAGACAAAAAGACTGGCTCACGCCAGTCCTTTTTGTAACAATCATTCTGACCACCGACTATCAGACGACTGATGATTTGACTACTTCTTCTTCCCAAACTTGGTCTTCAAAATATCCTCCAGCGTCGGCTGGCTGATCTCCTGCAGCTCGTAACGCACACGCTGCGTGGGCTTGTTGATCTTGATGATGCGCTTCAGGTCAATCGGCGTGCCGATGATAACCAGGTCCACGTCAGATGCGTTGATGGTGGCCTCCAGGTCTCTCGTCTGCGCCTCGCCGTAGCCCATGGCCGGCAGGATGGGGCCGGTCTTGGGGTACTTCTCATAAGTGGCCTTGATGGAGTTGACCGCGTACGGGCGCGGGTCAACGATCTCGGCCGCGCCGAAGCGGCGGGCGGCCACGTACCCGGCGCCGTAGGCCATCTCACCGTGTGTCACCGTCGGGCCGTCTTCAATCACCAGGACGCGCTTGCCACGGATCGCATCGGGATCGTCCACGAAGAGCAGGGATGCGGCCTCGATGACAGTCGCCTTGGGGTTGAGCAGCCACAGGTTCTCGCGCACCTTGATGACGTTCTCGGCATCTGCCGTATCCACCTTGTTGATGACGAACACGTCCGCGCTGCGGACGTTGGTCTCGCCGGGGTGATAGGAGACCTCGTGGCCTGGACGGTGCGGGTCGGCGACGACAATTTGCAGGTCCGAAACGTAGAACGGGAAGTCGTTGTTGCCGCCGTCCCACAGCACGATGTCCACTTCCTTTTCGGCCTGACGCAGAATCTTCTCGTAATCCACACCTGCGTAGACGATGACGCCGTTGTCAATGTGCGGCTCGTATTCCTCGCGCTCCTCGATGGTGCACTCGTACTCGTCCAGATCATCGTAATCCGCGAAGCGCTGAACTTCCTGGCGGATCAGGTTGCCATAGGGCATCGGGTGTCGGATGGTTGCGACTTTGTAACCCATGCCGCGCAGGATGAGAGACACGCGGCGGGTCGTCTGACTTTTGCCCGCTCCAGTGCGGACAGCGCAAACCGAGACGACCGGCTTGCTGGACTTGATCTGGGTGGACTTCTCGCCCATCAGGCGGAAGTCTGGACCAGCCGCCAGCACCATCGAAGCCTTGTGCATGACGTACTCGTGCGGCACGTCGCTGTAAGCGAAAACGACCTGGTCCACTTTCATATCCTTGATGAGCTTGAGCAGGTCGGTTTCGGCGTAAATTGGGATACCTTTAGGATATAGCTTACCAGCTAACTGAGCCGGGTAGGTGCGGCCTTCGATATCAGGGATTTGCGTAGCAGTAAAAGCCACAACCTCATAATCTTTGTTATCACGGAAGAAAACGTTGAAGTTGTGGAAATCGCGCCCGGCGGCGCCCATGATGAGGGTACGGATTGGCATTTGCAATACTCCTTAGTTTTATTTGTCATTGCGAGGAGGGTCGATTAGGCGGGGATCTTCCGCCATATCGAGACCCGACGAAGCAATCTCAACTAGCCTTCAACCATGAGATTGCCACGCTCCCTCGGTCTCGATATCCCGCTCGCTTCGCTCGCGGCTACTCGACCTCCGGTCGCTCGCAATGACAGGATGGTTACATTACTTCCGGCGCTTCGATGGACAGTAATCGCAGCGCGTTGGAAAGTACGTACCTGGTCGCGGCGACCAATCTCAGGCGAGCACTGCGCACCTGCGGCTCGGCCTGCACGACCGGACAGGCGTCGTAGAAACCGGCGAAGGCCTTGGCGATATCGTAGGCAATGGTAGCAATGACGAGCGGCTTGTACTCCGCCGCAGCGCGCTGCACCTCGGACGGGAAACGGGACAACCAGTCAATCAGTTCGATCTCGGCGGGTGACAGTTCATAGTTGAAAGTTGAAGGTTCAAGGTTGAAAGCAGCTCTTCCTTCAACCGAACTTTCAACTTGCAAACCTTCAACCTGCAACCCACTTGCCTTGCGCAAGATCGAGTTGCAGCGCACATGGGCATACTGGATGTACGGCGCGGCCTGTCCATTGAAGTCCAACGCCGACTGCCAGTCGAAGGTGACCAGCTTGGTGTTCTCGCGCGCCAGGATCGGATATTTGAGCGCGCCCAGCCCGACGGCCCGCGCCACGTCTTTCAACTGAACCTCGGCCAGCGAGGGATTTTTCTTGCGCGCCTCCTCCCTGGCGCGTGAGGTCGCCTCGCGCAGCAAATCTTCGAGCAAAACGACCGTCCCTTCACGCGAGGACATGACCACGTTGCCTGGCAGTATCACCAGTTCATATGGGATGTGATGGCACTTCTGCGCGCGTTCGTCCCCGGCGATTTCCAGGATTTTGAATACCTGCGTGAAATGCAGCGACTGGCGCACGTCCACCACGTAAATGGACTTTGCCAGGTCGGGATAATCGCCGAACTTGTGCTTGACCAGCGCCAGGTCTTCGGTGGCATACAAGGCCGTCTCGTCCGAGCGTAAGATCACCGCCGTGCGATACTTTTCCTTCGTCAGGCCGAGAACCTCGTCTATCTTGACGATCACCGCCCCACCCTGCGGACGCTCGTCAATGGCAATGCCGCGCTGCACCAGCTTTTCGACCTCTTCCTTGCCGGGCTTTTCCTCCTGGCTGTTGAAGTAGTATACGTCGAAATGGA
>Ga0315293_10002582_pt1 | contig 17392 bp, 15 predicted proteins | sample YL17G13_20_MG_FD_203071 | JGI IMG/M metagenome (GOLD analysis project Ga0315293, IMG submission 203071) | Sediment microbial communities from Yellowstone Lake, YNP, Wyoming, USA - YL17G13_20 | ecosystem: Environmental > Aquatic > Freshwater > Lake > Sediment | place: USA: Wyoming | collected...
CACAGTTTCCCAACCAGTGGCCACATAATCTGCGCTGGCACCATCCCGCGCCGAAAAAAAGAAAGGGACGGCACATGAACGCGAGTATGAGGGCCTTTGGGGTGGCTAGGTTGAGCAAACGACACTCGAAACCAGCTTTGCCGTCATCTGATCGGGCCAGGCCGTGGATGGATTCGTTGGAGCCGCGGCTGCTTCTGGCCAGCTATCTGGTCACCAGCCTCGGCGACGTGTGGGACCCCCAGGATGGGGTGACCACGCTGAGGGAGGCCGTCTCGGCCGCCAACGGCACCGCGGACGCCGACGAGATCACCTTCGATCCGGCACTGTTCCCGGACACGTCTCAGCGGGACATCGACTTGGATCCGGCGAGGCGCCAGATTGCCGTTATCGGCGAATTGGCGATCCGGGGTCCTGGACGGGAACTGCTGAGGATCGATATGCAAGGCGCGGGCGACCTGGTCTTCAACGTCTGGTCGGGGGCGGCGGCAAGTTTTCATGATCTCACGATTGCGCGTGGCGATGGCCGCTGGGGCGGTGCGATCCTTGCCAGTTCCGCTGAACTGACGATGGAAAACGTGACCATCGCGGATTGCCATGCCCGCTGGGGCGGCGGGGTGTACCTTTACGATACTCCGGCGACACTCACCAACGTCACCTTCGACGGCAACAGCAGTGATGAGATGGGGGCCGGGCTGTTGTGTTATCAGTCGTCGCCGACGTTGACCAACGTCCTTTTCACCGGCAATACCTCCGGAATGCCGGGCGGCGGGATGTTCTGCGATCAGTCGTCGCCGACACTGGTTGACGTCACGTTCACCGGGAATACCTCCGGATCGTACGGCGGCGGGATGTGCAACCGGGAAGGATCGCCAGTGTTGATCGATGTCACCTTCAGCGGCAACGAGGCCGCGTCCGGCGGTGGGATGTACAACTTGGGAGGAGGATCGCCGACGTTGACCGATGTCACCTTCAGCGGCAATTCCGCCCAGGGGGATGGCGGCGGAATGTACGACGGGGGGGGCTCGCCGACGCTGATCGACGCCACTTTCAGCGATAATACCGCCGGCGCCTATGGCGGCGGCATGTACAGCGATGGCTCTTCGCTCACGCTGAGCAACGTCACCTTCAGCGATAATACCACCGGCGCCTATGGCGGCGGCATGTACAGCGATGGCTCTTCGCTCACACTGAGCAACGTCACCTTCAGCCGCAACACAGCTGTGAATGAGCAGGCCATTCGTACGTACGGTGGCGGCATATTCAGCAGCGGCTCTTCCGGCGCGCTCGACAACGTCACATTCAGCGACAACTCGGCTGGTTGGGGTGGTGGCGGGATGTACAGCCTAGTCTCGGAGCTTGAGTTAATCGACGTTACCTTCACCGACAACAGCGCGGCCAGGTATGGCGGCGGGATGCACAATGAGGGGGGCTCACAGACGCTGACCAATGTCGCCTTCAGGAGGAATACCGCCGGCTGCGGCGGCGGGATGTCCGACTACCTCGGCTCGCAGACGTTGACAGGAGTCACCTTCAGCGACAACACCGCCTCCAGTGAATCAGGGATGGACTTCGGGGGCGGAATCGACAGCGCGTACTGCACGCTCACACTGACGGACGTCGTCTTCAGCGGCAACAGCGCCGACTACGGAGGTGGGATCCAGAGCTATGAGTCGTCGGTGACGCTGAGCAACGTCGCCTTCAGCGGCAATGACGCCGACCAGAGCGGCGGCGGCATGTTCAACTCTGGCTCTTCCGGCACGCTCAACAACGTCAACTTCAGCGACAATTCGTCCGGGTGGGCTGGCGGCGGGATGTATAACGGTGGCTCGCAGTTCGAGCTGACCGACGTGACTTTCAGCGATAACAGCGCGGGAACCTCCGGCGGCGGAATCTACTACGGCGATCAGTCGTCGGTCGTGCTGAACAACGCCACCTTTAGCGGCAATTGCGCTGACCAGAGCGGCGGCGGCATGTTCAACTCTTGCTCTTCCGGCACGCTCAACAACGTCACCTTCAGCGACAATTCATCCGGGTGGGGTGGCGGCGGGATTTACAACGGCAATTCCTATTGCGAGCTTACAGACGTGACGTTCAGCGACAACATCGCGGGCACATATGGCGGCGGCATGCACAGCGAAGGCGGGTCGCAGACGCTGAACCGCGTTTCATTCAACGGAAATACCGCGGTCCGAGGCGGCGGAGCGATGTCGAGCTATCGGGCGTCGCAGTCGCTGGTCGATGTGGTGTTTACGGACAACGCTACCAGAAATGAGTTCGGCAACGGCTATGGCGGCGGGATTGACACGGCCGTCTGCACCTTCTCGCTGACAAATGTCGTGTTCAGCGGCAACCAGGCGGACTACGGCGGCGGGATCCGAAATTACCGCTCCTCGATGACTCTGAGCAATGTCGTGTTCAGCGCCAACATCGCGGCCTACGGCGGCGGAATCTATGGCTACGAGTCGTCCGCGACTCTGAACAACGTCACGCTCAGCGGCAACCGGGCCGGACTCGGCGGCGCTGTGCGAAGCGAGTCCAACTCCCGCGTCGTCGTGCATAACAGCATTCTCTGGGGCAACGTCGCTTCCATCCACGGCGATGCCTTCGAGAATGATGCCACGTCCGACGCAACGGTGTCCTGGAGCGTGGTACAGGGCGGCTGGGCCGGAGAAGGCAGCCTCGACACCGACCCGCTATTCGTCCGCAACCCCGCACCCGGCGACGATGGAACATGGGGCACCGATGACGACGACTTCGGGGACTTGCGTCTGCTGGCCGGCAGCCAGGCTCTCAATGGCGGCAATACCGCACTGCTCCCGCCCGACACGGCGGACCTCGACGGTGACGGCAACGTGGCTGAACCCCTTCCTTTCGACTTGATCCGCGACCCGCGCGTCCTTGGCGCGGCGGTGGCCATGGGCGCTTACGAGCGCGCCGTCGGGAACCAGGCTCCCGTTGTGGTGGCCGACCGGCCCGCCCTGACGGCGTTCGAGGGCCAGCCCGCCACCATGACCGGAACATTCGCCGACCCCGACGGCGACGTGATTGCGCTGTCCGCCTCGATTGGCACACTGACAAAAGACGATGCCACGAGCACGTGGACCTGGTCGTGGACGCCCGATGACGGCCCCGCCGGGCCGCTGGAGGTGACGATCACCGCCACAGACGGTGAGGCCTCAGCGACGACAACATTCCAAGTCAGCGTTGAAAACGTGGCCCCGGCGGTGGAACTCGTCGGCGCCACGTCTGAGCCCGTGTGCATTCGGGAGCAAGTCACCTTCACGGCGAGCATTGCGGATGTGCCGGCGGACACACACACCTTCAGTATCGACTGGGGTGATGGCTCGGCCCAGGAGAACGGTGCCGCCGTGGGCGGTGAGCTTTCCAGCGGCCACCGCTATGCGACAGCGGGCGTGTACACCGTGACCATCAGAGTAACCGACGACGACGGCGGGGTCGGCATGGCCAGCTTCCAGGTGACAGTATTGACCAATGTGCAGGCGGTAACGGAAGAGGTCGCTACGGTCAGAGGCATGGGGCTCGACACCGGCACCACGTCCAGTTTGACTGGAAAGCTCCGTTCGCTGGCAGCCCTGCTTGCGACCAGCAATGCCAGCCAGAACGCCCTGCAGGTTCACATCAGGGTGTATATGGACGCCCTGAACATGAGCTTCGCCAAGAGGAAGCTGACGCAGGCGCAGTATGACACGCTGATGGCCGATGCGCTGCTGATTCGCGATGCGATTATGCTGTAGGCTCGCGCAAGCCTGAGTATTGATGATGAGCGGAGTGTAGCTGGCTGGCTGGACGGGCTGGCGCTGATCCGCCGCCGACGCCGCATCATGGAAACTGCTGACGACGGTCGTCAGCGAAATGTCATCCGGGAAATCCCGGGGTAAGGAGCCCAAGAGATGAAAGGGATCATTGCCGGTCTCGGACGAGAAATTGCGTTAACCTGCGGTTTATGCCTGGTCCTGGCTGCGCCAGCCGCCGCGGCCCCGGAGTACGGATCATCCGTTATTAGGTTTTGGGTCTCGCGAGGTTCTCCCGCCGTCCTGGACGCTGGCGGAAATGGAACCGGGTACATCGCCGCTCTGGACACCGGAGGTAACTCGTTTAACGGCGATTTTGGGGGATATGTCTGGGCGATTTCCGGCTCGGGCATGGCCAGTGCCGCCGCCGGCAACCTGGGATGCGCTTTCGTGACCACAATGAACACTTGGGCCGAATTCGTCGTCGGGGGGCCCACCGGGGTCGCTGAGGTGAAGTTATGGGACCACTTTACCGTGGGGCCCGGCGACTCGGGTCTGCCCCCGGGCACACCTGTCCAGCTCCTTTTCCATACCGGCCTCAGTGGCAAGATAGTCTTGAACCCCAGCTATTTTCCTCTCAGTTCGCATACGAGCCCACCGTCCGGCTTTGAGTACCGCGCGGCCCTCACCGGCGGTCTTGGATATGCGGGCAATCCGCGGGGACAAGCCGAAGCGACTAGCTCCATAGGGTATGATCCGGGGACGGTGGACGGCCTCAAACTGACCTGGGACTTCGTGGTGGACAGCTACGTCGGCGACCGCCTTTACCTGGAGACCTGGCTGAAAGTGCAGTATATCGGCGCCTACTACGCCGCTCAGGCCGCCTTCACCGACTATCTGGATTTCTCGCACACCGCCACGGCCGCGGTGGGCTTCGCCCCGGGGTATGAGAACATTTCCATCGTCTCCGATGCCGGCGCCCCGCTGCTACCCGAGCCCACCACGCTGACGCTGATGGCCCTGGGCGGGCTGGCGGCGATGAGGCGTAGGCGCAGGTAGCAGTTCACCAACAGTGCAGCACGATGATGACACGGGCGGGCCTTCGGGTCCGCCCGTCTTCATTGCACCTGGGCAACCTTCTGCCCAGCCCAGGATGCCCGCTGCTCATCCCACCGGACCGGAAGCCTCCCCGCCATCAACTTCCTCACGGACATCCCGCTGGGCTCATTCCCCTTCAACGTAGCGTCTACAATCTCTGGAGCCAGCGTCGCCAAGCACAGGATGCGGCTCACATATGCCCGGTCCACGCCATGCTGCGCCGCAATCGCCTCCACGCCCGGAACTTCGCCCGAGTCGATCATCCGCTGCCAGCGGTACGCTCGGGCCAAGGCGACGACCAGGGGCGAACGTGGGCCAACGTCGGCGGTCGTGGCGGCGCCTGGCGGCAGGATGATCTCCTTCCGCCCGCTGCGGGTCTTGAATTCCATCGGCACGCGAATGTCCAGCGTTGCTACTCCGCGAAACGCCGCTTCGCTACGAAGCACGAGCTGGCCGTCCGCGCCCGGCACCACGCGGCCACCGGCGCCCTCGGCCGAGCCATCGCCGGCCAGTTCGGCCACCAGCGAGTTCAGCCCGTGCAGCCGAAGGCAGATGAGCAGGCTGTCCCGGCCGACGACGACCTCCTGGACCAGCAGCTTGACGATCCGCTCTTTCTCGGCCGGGAAGAGTTCATCCCACAGCGGATCGAGCTTCTGGAGGGCCTCCCGCACCTCGTCCTCGGTCGGGCCGCCCGCGCCCAAGGCCTCCAGCGTATGCCCAATTTCCTCCAACTGGTTCTGCGTCTGGCCGTACTCCTCGTTCAGCTTGGTCAGTTCCGCCACCAGTGAACCGTCTTTGCCCGACCGCGCCAGCCGGCCGATGTTCCTCTTCAGTTCCGCCAGTTTCGCCTCCAGCCGCTCCTTCTGCCCGGCCAGGTCCGCGCGCTGGCTTTCCGCCTGGGCCTGCACCTCGCGGAACGTCCGGGCGACCAGGTCCGGGCTGCGGAGGATGACCCGAATGCGATCCTTCACAATGCCCTCGGCCTGCCCGGCCGCGACGGACTTTACCGGGCAGGTGTCATAGCCGTTCTTCTGGGCATGGTTGCAGACGTAATACCGGTATCGCCTGCCGCGGCGTTTGGTATGGCTGGCGCCCATGGCGTTGCCGCAGTGCCCGCACCGGATGATGCCGGTCAGCAGCGCCGGCGCTTTCTGCCGCGTCTTCGTTGACCGGGCGTGGTAGTTCTCAGCCATGATGCGCTGGGCATCGTCCCACAGCCGTCGGTTCAAGATGGCCTCGTGCTCGCCCGGGTAGCTCTGGCCCTTGTGGACGATCTCGCCGAGGTACTTGCGATTGGTCACCACCCGGTAGACGTAGATTTTGTTCCAGCGTTTGCCGCCGAGGACCTTGCCGTTCTTGATGGTCTTGTATGCCTTCGTCCGGTGGCCCTTGGCGTTCAGCTCGCGGGCGACGACCAGGTTGGACCGGGTCCGAATGAACGACTCGAATATCTCCCGCACGGTTTCCGCCTCGGCCGGGTTGACGATCAGCCGCTTCCGCTCCCGGTCGATGTCGTAGCCCAGGAACGGCTGGCCGCCGACGTACTTGCCCTGCTTGGCGGTGGCCAGCTTCTTGTCGCGGATGCGCTCGCCGATGATCTCCCGCTCGAACTGGGCGAAGGACAGCAGGACGTTCAGGATGAGCCTGCCCATCGACGTGCTGGTGTCGAAGTGCTGGGTTACCGAGACGAACGACACCTCGTGCTGCTCGAACAGGGCGATCATCTGGGCAAAGTCCATCAAGCTGCGGCTAAGACGATCCACCTTATACACCACCACGCAGTCGATCCGATCGCGCCGGATGTCGGCCAGGAGCTTCTCCAGGCCCGGCCGCTCCATATTACCGCCGGTGAAACCGCCGTCGCTGTAGTCGGTCGGCAGGGCAACCCAGCCCGCGTGCCGCTGGCTGGCGATGTACGCCTCGCCAGACTCGCGCTGGGCGTGCAGGCTGTTGAACTCCTGCTCCAGGCCCTCCTCGTGGCTCTTGCGGGTGTAGATGGCGCAGCGGATGGTCTTCTTCTCTATCGCTGCCTGGATCATTTGCCTGCCTCCTTTGACGTGCGGAGCCCGAAGAACTGCGGCCCGCTCCAGTGGGCACCGGTTATAGACTTGGCGATGGCCGACAGGGAACGGTGCTTGCGGCCGTTGTACTCGAACCCGCCCTCGACGGCCGTCACCTCGTGCCGCTGGCCGTTCCACTCCCGCACCAGCCGCGTGCCGGGAGTCGGGTGCGTGTCCTTGGGCTTGCGGCGGTTGGCCCGGGCGCCCTGCCGCCGCTGCTCATCCTCCTCGGCGATCCGCTCCAGCTCTGCCTTCGTTTCGTCGGCCAGGCCGCCGTAGGCCAACTCCTGGATGCGGTAGGCCAGGCGGCGGACCATGTGCTCCCGCTTGTACGCCGGCGGCTCCGTGCCGTACAGGCCGCGCCACTTGTCTTTCAGCGCCGGGTACGGCATTGCTTGAAGTTCCGTAAGTTGCCTTAGCACCGTTGGTTCCATGCGATCTCCTTCGCGTTAAAGGTTGACCGCAGGGGGCCGAGTTTCGGCGGGACAGCCAAGTGAATTGTCCCGCGAAATCTCTCTCTTTTTCAGGCCGGCGGCATGCTTGGCCCGCAGGCGCCAAAGGCCTGTGGCTAGGATGTGGGCCACCTCGTCAAGGCGTTGGGCGTCGATCATCCGGTCTGTATCGTGTTCGTCAGCCATGGTTGCTCCATCCGCTGTTTCGCATGTGCCACTATTGGTCATGTACCGGAAGGAGCGAGAAAGCGCCGGATGGCCAGAGGGAAAACTGCGGTAGAGCCGCCTACCGCAAAGAGGTGTCACGCGGTAGAATCGGGTTTGGCCGCAGACGGTAGAATGCCTGCACGCGGAACTGGCTTGCCGAAGGAGAGGTTCCTGCAAATGAACAAAAGCACGCTTCAGCGACTCCACCAAGCTCTACTGGAACTCAGCGTCTTCTCCGTGGAGTTGAGCACCAAGATACGTCGGTATCACGCCCAGAAGATCAAGAAGCGTGGCACGACGCAGGCAGTTATTGTTGCAATCGATGCCATACCTGATTATGCGGCGCCGGTCGCAATAGAGACGCACTTCCCTCCGAAGGAGCTATATCTGAGCAACTGGATGGATCAGGTACGACTGGAGACACGAATCCGTCTGGCCAAAAAAGAACTGCTGCGTTATCGCCGAGAGTCAATGGGGTACAGGGCGAATGGGCAACTCTTCCGATGTGTGCCCGAGTGGCGCCCATTTCCCCAGGACTTCAAATCCATTATCGCAGATATTGAGGTCCTATTACAAGGAAGCGACGCAGACGCACCCTCGCCAGAGCCGTATTGCTTCTGGGGCGCCACGTTCGGCGTACTTTACGAACAGATATGGGCTTGGAACAACGATTGCCGCGAAGCCATAGAGGGCGATGATGTTGACTTCCGTTTTTCCGAGAACCTGGCAAGACGCGAGAGCGCAGTACTGTTAGTGGATAACGTAGGGCTGACACCGTGCTTCGTACTTTGGCTTGAATTTGATGGTCACATCGCGACGGCCTCGCGGCTGGAGGCCCTCCACCGCACGCTGCATGACTACGCGCACCAGATAGATGGTCTCGTTCGTATGCTGGGGCCAAGAGCCGCAAAACCTTCTGGTGACGCCGCGATCTTCGAAGCTGTATGGCGAGATATTGACGATCCGGCGACGGCTCAGGTCAACATGACACTGCAACAGTGGGAACGAGCGGTCTTGCTAAAGATGTCGAATCGGCAGCGGCTGGCTGTACTCCGTAGCTGGATTCACAAGAACGCACGAGATACGGCTAACTTGTGCAAGGTCATTGGAGAATTCTACGGTATCCGTCTTCCAGATACCGAGGATTATCCCAGGCATTCCCAGCTAACGACTACCGAAGAGATGATCCTGGAAGCACTTGGCTCGCAAGTGCTGCAAGCACGCCAGCTCCTGCGCATTGCGGGGTATGACAACAGCTCTCATTACCGAGCGATTCTCTCCAATCTCTGCAAGCGAGGCATACTTGTGAACTCAAGAGAAGGTTACCGACTTGTCAGGCAAGGTCAGTGACGCGCGTCAGGACTGACACTTGAGAAAATCACGTCATACTCAGTCTGACGGTGGCGCGTGCCCACTAATGAAAGTCAGATGGAGTATGGTGCATGGTGCGTACTGATCCTGAAGCCTGTAGCAGCGGCTTTACCCGCGAAGCACTTCGCCCCGAGGTTAGGAACACGCAGCTCTCGGCTGGGTGGCAGCAGGTGGTGAACATCTGCAAATGGCTCGGGCATGGCCAAGTAGGCGGACTGCACATCTGCGGCAATGAGCCTCAGTTCACTCGCCTCCCCCGTCTATGGAAGCATGGAAGACCGATCAAGGCTCCATCTGTCGAGGAGCCACATGCACCTAACGATTTCGCGCTCAAGAAACACGTGCTTGACCTCATGGAGTGGGTCCGGGAGCTCGAGGCGGAGGAAGCGGAAGTCTTCATCGACGTTGCTAATGGCCTGCCAGTTCATTGGTCGTTGGACGGAACTGATCTCTATTTTGCGCGCGCATGTGACTGCCCGGCCTGACAGGCCGAGCGACAACCGAATACGAAAGCATCAGGTAGCAGACTGACCAAAAACTGGAGGCTGCTGCGGATGTCGCCAATTTGGGCGATTTCGCAACAGCCTCCATCTGTTCCTGATAGGCCTCACTTGGGCGACATCTGCACGGCCTCCTCGCACATCGCGAGAAGGAACGAAGCATGGCCGAGCCCGCCGAGTGGAAGCCGTCAGAGTGCGCCGTCAAGTTCATCAGATTCTGGGTAAGGAAGCACATGGGGCAGTCCTACACCGACGAGGACCGAGAGGATGCAGCACAAGAACTGCTCGTCCATCTTTGGGCGCGGTCCTCGTCCTACGTGCCTGGCCGCGGGCATGTGAACGCCTTGGAGCGTGCAATCATCAGGAACAAGTTCGCGTCGCTGATCGAGCACAGGCAAGCGATGAAGCGTGGTGGCGACGAGCGTCATCTCTCGCTTAATCAGGAGGTCGGGTACGAGGAGAAGCGGCCTATCGAGCGGGGCGACCTACTCGATCAGGATGCGGCCCTTCGCCGCCTCGGCCGGGCGCGGCGAAGCTTCGTGGACGAGGCCGATCTGCGGATGGCTGTCGAGGAGTTCCTGTCGAAGCTTCCGCCGAAGCTGAGGGCCCTTGCCGAGAAGCTCCTGGAAGACCTGCCCACGCACGTCGCCGAAGAGGCCGGAATACCATGGGGGACGCTCTTCGACCGGATCGCGAAGATGCGTAAGCCAGCCACAGATGTCGACTTACAGGAATTTGCGCCTCGTCTCCGGCGCTCTTCCGCAGATTCCGGTACTTGAACGATAGGCCCGACAAACGGGCCGGAAAGGCCACAGAAATGAGCACCGACATTCACCACTACAAGTTCGACGAAGCCGTGCCGGGCGACGAACTCGAGCAGACGCTTCTGCTCAGCGTCCTGGCCGTCGAGTCGCTGCACGGCGAAACCCGCGTCCGCCTGGACGGCCGGTTCTGCCTGCGCGCCAAGGACCGCGAGTGCACCATCGATGCCGGCACGCCCGTCGGTCGCGACCTCAATCGAATCTTCGCCGGCTTCATCAGCCGGGAGTTCGGCCCCGCCTCGTTTCGGGTCCGGCGCATAGACGAGTTCCCCCAAACCAAGGAGAAAACCGCATGAGCATGCTATCGCAGATCATTGTCGGTAAACAGCCCGCCCCGCGGCGGGCAATGATTTACGGCGTTCACGGTGTTGGGAAATCCTCATTCGCCGCCTGCAGCGACCGGCCGGTTTTCGTCCAGACCGAGGACGGCCTGGCCGGCATCGCCTGCGAGAAGTTCCCATTGGCCGCCTCGTTCGACGACGTCATCGCGGCGCTGGCTGCGCTGTACACCGAGGACCACAACTACCGGACTGTTGTGGTCGACAGCCTCGACTGGTTGGAGCAGCTTATCTGGCAGACCGTCTGCACAGAGCGCACCGTCGCCAGCATGGAGGATGTGCCTTACGGCAAGGCCTATGTCTTCGCGGTGGCTCACTGGCGCAAATTCCTCGATGGCCTGGACGCTCTGCGCAACGACAGGGGCATGACCATCGTCATGATCGCCCATTCGCAGATCGCCCGCTTCGAGGATCCGGCTCAGGACAGTTACGACAGATACTGCCCCCGGCTCCACAAGCTCGCGTCGGCCCTGGTGCAGGAATGGTCCGACGAGGTCCTCTTCGCCTCGTACAAGGTCCACATCAAGCAGACGGATGAAGGCTTCAACCGCACCAAGACACGGGGGCTCGGGACGGGCGAACGCATTCTGCGTACCACGGAACGGCCATCGCACGTGGCCAAGAACCGCCTGAACCTGCCCGACGAGTTGCCCCTCGACTGGAACGAGTACGCCAAGTACTTCGACGGCGCCCCCATTACCAACGCTTCCGAAAACGGAAAGGACACCCAAAATGGCTGATCTGCATGGATTTGACGCCAACACTGTTGACCCCAGCACGCCGCTGGACCCTGTCCCGAGTGGGAAATACACCGCCGCCATCGTGGCGTCGGCGATGAAGCCGACAAAGGACAAGTCCGGAAGCTTCCTGGAACTGACTTTCCAGATCCTCGACGGCGAGTATCGCAACCGCAAGCTCTGGACGCGGCTGAACCTCGACAACGCCAACGCCACGGCGGTCCAGATCGCCCGGGGGCAACTTTCCGCAATCTGCCGCGCGGTCGGCGTCACGACGCCGAAGGACAGCACGGAGCTGCACGACCTGCCCCTGGAGATCACCGTCAAGCTCAAGCCCCGCAAGGACACCGGCGACCTCTCAAACGAGATCGCGGGCTTCGCCAAGAAGGGCGCCGCGGCCGCGCCGGCACGCACGGCCGGTGACACGCCGCCCTGGGCTCGGAAGTAGCCGGTTCGCACGAGAATCCCTTGGACCACGACGAGTGGGAGAAGATCGAGGACCGATTCCGGGTCTGGTCGTTCGGCGTCTTCTACCAGAAGGCCTACGCCAACGAGCCGGACCTCCTGAAACGCTTCGTCAAGGCCTTGCTGGCGTCGGCCAGGCCCATCCATGACCGGGAACAGGTGATTGAATGGTACAGAAACCAACATCGCGGCCGGCGATCCAACTTCGGCCCTATCAGGTAGAGGCTGTAGAGGCGGTCTATCGCCACCTGCGGGAACGGGACGACAGCCCCGTCGTGGTGATCCCAACGGGCGGCGGCAAGACGCCGGTGATGGCGGCGGTCTGCCGGGATGTCATCTCGCGCTGGGATGGGCGCGTGCTGATCCTCGCTCATGTCAAGGAGTTGCTCGAGCAGACGGCTGGAACGCTGTCGCGGATGGCGCCGGACCTGGACGTGGGCATCTACTCGGCAGGACTGAGGCGCCGGGATACGGAGCATTCTGTGATCGTGGCCGGCATCCAGTCCGTGTACAAGCGGGCCGCGGAACTGGACGCCTTTGACCTGGTTCTGGCCGATGAGGCCCACCTGATCACGCCGGAGGGCGATGGGATGTACCGCCAGTTCCTCGCGGACGCGAAGGTCGTCAACCCGAACGTCCGAACCATCGGCTTGACGGCGACGCCATTCCGCATGACCACCGGCTCCATCTGCGCGCCGGAGAACTTCCTGAACGCGATCTGCTATGAGATCGGCGTCAAGGAGCTGATCGTCCAGGGCTACCTGTGCCGGCTTCGCAGCAAGGCTGGCAGAGCAAAGGCCGACACGTCAGGCCTGCACATCCGTGGCGGGGAGTTCATTGCCGACGAGGTGGAGAGGCTCATGGATGACCAGGATCTGGTGCGCAGCGCCTGCGCCGAGCTGGTCGAGCAGACCGGCGACAGACACTCCGTCCTGGTCTTCGCCTCGGGCATCCAGCACGGGCTGCACATCCAGCAAGCCCTGCAGGACGGCCATGGTCAGGAGTGCGGGTTCATCTGCGGCGACACGCCCGACGGCAAGCGCGAGGAGTTGATAGAGCTGTTCCGCTCCGGCGACCTCAAGTTCCTGTGCAACGTCAACGTCCTGACCACCGGCTTCGACGCCACCAACGTCGACTGCGTGGCCCTGTTGCGGCCGACCAACTCGCCGGGCCTCTATTACCAGATGGTCGGCCGGGGCTTCCGGACAGACCCAGGCAAGGACGACTGCCTGGTGCTGGACTTCGGCGGCAACGTCATGCGCCACGGTCCGGTTGACCAGGTCAAGCCGCGGGATGCGCCCGGACGCGGGGGTGAGGCGCCGGCGAAGGAATGCCCGGAATGCCACGCGGTCATTGCCGCAGGCTACGGCCGATGCCCGGACTGCGGTTTCATGTTCCCCGAGCGCCAGCGGTCAAGCCACGATGCTGAGGCGACGACGGCGGGGGTTCTTTCAGGCGAGGTCACGACGACGGAGTACAAGGTGCTGGGCATCTCATACAGCGTCCACATCAAGCGCGATGCCCCGGCGGATTCGCCCCGCACCATGCGGGTCGAGTACCAGATCGGCCTGAACCGCTGGCAGTCGGAGTGGATCTGCTTCGAACACACAGGTTACGCCCACAACAAGGCGGAAGGCTGGTGGCGTCAGCGGTCCAACGAGCCGGTGCCCGCCACGGCGGAGGATGCGGTGGATGTCTGCGAGGCCGGCGGCATATGCGAAACGCACGCGATCACCGTCCGCACCGTCGCGGGGGAGAAGTACGACCGGATCGCCAAGCACGAACTCGGACCCAAACCGCCGCTGCTGTCCGGCGCGGATGAACGAATTCCAGTACCAGAGTATGAGTGGGCCGGTGATGAGGTGCCTTTCTGATCTGACGGAGACATGGCGTCACGGATGACCGATTTGACGGAAACCTGGCAACCCGACGGCAGGCTCGACGTGACCTGCGGCGACTGGACGGTGGAGTCCGACGCGGAGGACTTCCTCGTCCAGTTCCTGACCGCTACGGGCATGTTCCGCGCCTACCGGCAGGTCTTCGGCGAGCCGCTCTGGAAGCATTTCTTCCAGGAGCATCAGGCCGTCAAGGCCGACGTCCTGATTCTTCCCAACGAAAAGCTATTCAACGCCGGCTGGCGATCAGGCGCGATCGTCGTCGAAATCAAGCGCTCAGGGGAGAAGATCGGCCCCGGCTGCAACCAGCTCATCGACTACACGAACAGCGTCTTCTTCCTGCCCAGCGGCGTGGCGGTCGTGCCCACCTTTGGCTTCCTCTTCCCGGCCCTCAAGCAGCATGGGCCGCTGGCCAGCGTCATGGCCCACCAGCACCTCGGCACGGCCGTCATCCAGCACGGCTCGCTCAACCTGTTCTGCGGCGAGAGCCGCGTCCTGACTCTCGGCCAGGACGGGCTCGTCGACTTCGGCAAAACCAACTTCGGGCGGAGGCTTGGGGCACGATGATCGAGCAATTCGTCCACGACATCTTCGGCGACTCACTCGGCGAGCGGCGCCGTTTGTCCATCTTCTCCGTGCCGAGCCTGCGGTCCGAACTGTTCTCCGAAGTCGGCAAGGCCGTTTCGTATGCCAAGGACCTGGCGACCCGGCAGAACGTCTACTTCGGCCTCGGCCTGATCGCAGGCCGGCCCGCGGGTCGGGGCAAGGCCGAGGAGGTCGCCGCCATCGGCACGCTGTGGGCGGACATCGACCTGGCCAGCGACGCCCACCCTGGAAAGAAGCTGCCTGCGACGGTCGAGGAGGCCGAAAGCATTCTGGCCCGCATGCCGCTGGCGCCTTCGATGGTGGTCCACAGCGGGCACGGGCTCCACGCCTACTGGTTACTCGACCGCCCTTGGGTCTTCGCCGACGCCCAGGACCGCGCCAGGGCCGCCACGCTTGCACGTGGCTGGCACGGGGCGGTCTGCTTGGCCGCTGAGGCGCTGGGCTGGAAGCTGGAGAACCTGGGCGACCTGGCGCGCGTCCTGCGCCTGCCGGGGACGTGGAACCACAACGGGGGCGGGCAGCCCGTCGAGGTGCGTATTCTGCGCCGGGATGCGTCCGTGCGGTACAGGCCCGAGGACTTTCCACTGCCACAGCATGCCGAGGCGCCTGCCGAGGTCCCGGTGGAAGGCCTCGTCCTGCGGGCCGACGCCGAGCCGCCGGCCGAGAAGATGTCGGTCGCGCTGGCCACCAGCCCGCTGTTCGAGAAGACGTGGAACCGCGACCGCGAGGACCTGGCCGACCAGTCGCAGAGCGCATACGACATGGCCCTGGCGACCATGGCGGCAATGCGTGGCTGGGGCGACCAGGAGATCGCCGACCTGATCATCGCCGCCCGGCGCAGGCACGCACAGACCCCGGAAAAGGCGCTTCGCAAGAGCTACATCGCACGGACCATCGCCAAGGCCCGCGCCGCGACACCCGAGCCGGCAGACGACGTGGACATCAGCGGCATCGCCGGGCCACAGCACGCGGCCGATCCCGACCCGCAGAGCCTCGATCCAGGTCCGATGCCCGCCGATCTGCTCCAGGTTCCGGGCTTCATCAGCCAGGTCGCCGACTACATGCTGGCGACCGCCCCATACCCGCAGCCAACCCTGGCGTTCGCTGCGGCGCTGACGCTCCAAGCCTTTCTGGCCGGGCGGAAAGTCAAGGACCTAGCCGAGAACCGCACCAACCTCTACGTCCTAGCCCTGGCCAACTCGGGCGCGGGCAAGGACCACCCGCGGAAGGTCAACCAGCGCATCGTCGTCGAGGCCGGCCTCCAGGACTGCCTGGGCGATGCGTTCGCCAGCGGGGAAGGCATCGAGGACAGGATGTTCGTCACGCCTTCGCTGCTGTTCCAGACCGACGAGATCGACGGCCTGATGAACGCCATCAACAGGGCGGGCGACGCGAGGCACGAGAGCATCATGAACGTGCTGCTGAAGATGTACACGTCGTCCAACGGCGTATACCCGATGCGGGTGAAGGCCGGCAAGCGGTCGCCCGGACTGATCGACCAGCCATCGCTGTGCATGTTCGGCACGGCCGTGCCCAAGTACTACTACGAAGCCCTGTCCATCCGCATGCTCAATAACGGCTTCGTCGCACGGCTGTTGATCCTGGAGGCATCGAAACGCGGTCGTGGTCAGGCGCCGGTCGCCTTGCCGCTGCCGGCGGCCATCGTGGACACCGCACGCTGGTGGGCTGACTTCCGGCCGGGCGGAACGAGCAACCTTCAGGAGCAGCACCCGCAGCCCGCGCTCGTGCCGGCCACGCCGGCGGCGGATTCGGCCCTCGAGGAATGCCGCACATTCGCCGACGACCGCTACACCGAGGCCGAGGACAAGGACGACCCTGCCGCCATGGCCATCTGGGCCAGGGCTTACGAGAAGACCCGCAAGCTGTCGCTGATCTACGCCGTCAGCGAATCCCACACCACGCCGTCCATCGGCGAGCCCGCCGTCCGCTGGGCATGGCGATTCGTCGAGTACCAGACCCGCCGCATGCTCTACATGGCCGCCCAGCACGTCGCAGCCGGCGAGTTCGACGCCAAGTGCAAGCGGATGCTCGAGGTGCTGGGCAACTGGCGGGCGCGTCATAACGACGACTGGATGCCGCACTGGTATCTCTCCCGCCGGCTGGGCTGGAGCGACCGCGATATCGAGGAGGTCAGCAACAGCCTCAAGGGCCAGCAACGCATAGCTCACGAACTCGGGTCCACGATGGAGGGAGGGCGAATTGGTCACCGCTATCGCATTCTGGCCTGAAAACCAGTTACCGCCTCAAAAGTCGGTAACTGGCATGGTGTCGAGGGTGGTTGCCGACCTAACCGCCGGGTTGCCGACGGTCGGAAGTCGGGAACTGAAATGGGCGCAAGATATGATATATAATATAATAACAACTCTCTCTCTTATATTAACGTCTATACCGCCCCCACCCCCCCGCGCGACGCTCGCAAGCGCGCGTACGCGCGTATGGCAGCGGGAATCGGCGCGGCGGTATCTACCCGGACATATCGCACACGTCCCGGCGTCGTCAGCGTGTCCCAGCGTGCCGGTATCGTCGGCGTGTCCCGGCGTGCCTGCGTCGTTAGCGTCCACAGGCGTGCCGGCGTCGTTAGCGTCCACAGGCGTCCCAGTGTCGTCACGCGTCCAGTCGTCGCCGGCGTCGTCAACGTGTCCCAGCGTCCCGGCGTCGTCAGCGTCGTCACGCGTGCCTGCGTTGTCGGCGTGCCCGGACACGTCAGCGTCGTCACCCGTGCCTGCGTTGTCGCCCGTGCCCACGTCGTTGCCCGTGCCCGCGTTGTTAGCGTGTCCAAACACGTCAGCGTCGCTGGCGTCGTTACACGTCCCCGCGTCGTTTGCGCGTCCAGGCGTGCCCGCGTCGTTGAACGCGTCCAGGCGTGCCCGCGTCGTTGAACGCGTCCGCGTCGGCACCCGTCCCCGCGTTGTCGGCGTGTCCACACGCGCCGGCGTCGTCGCGCCACGTTTGCGCAGGTCGTGGGATCTCGCGCTACGCGCGGACCGACGCAAGGGCATGGCCGCTTGGTGATATCGGCGCAAAAAAAGGCCCGTGCGGGGCAAGCACAGACCCAACGACGGGCAATGC
>Ga0315293_10002583_pt1 | contig 17387 bp, 17 predicted proteins | sample YL17G13_20_MG_FD_203071 | JGI IMG/M metagenome (GOLD analysis project Ga0315293, IMG submission 203071) | Sediment microbial communities from Yellowstone Lake, YNP, Wyoming, USA - YL17G13_20 | ecosystem: Environmental > Aquatic > Freshwater > Lake > Sediment | place: USA: Wyoming | collected...
GAGCTGGACGTCGATCCTCGCCCAGGCGGGGGGAAAGCTGACTCTGATCAACGGCTGGTATCTGATGTTCTGCCTGCCGCTGTTCCGGTTCCTGATGTTGCGCTGGCTTTGGCGGCTGGGCCTCTGGTGCTACTTCCTCCGGCGCGTGGAGAAGCTCAAGCTCCACCTCGTCCCGACCCACCCCGACGGCGCGGCGGGCCTGGCGTACCTGGGCGTCGTGCAGGGACATTTCGCGCCGCTCGTCCTGGCCGTCTCGGCGGTTTACGCCTCATCCTTCGCCGAAAGCATCTCTTCGGGGACGATGGTCTTTGAGGCCCTGTACCGCTTGATCCCGATCGTCCTGCTGCTGGTCGCGGCGCTTTTTATCGGCCCGCTTATCATGTTTTCCCGCAAGCTCTGGATCTGCCGGGTCACCGGATTGAACGAATATATGGCCATGGGGTCCCGCTATGTCCACGCGTTCGACCGCAAGTGGATCCGGGACGAGCAGGCGTCCGGCGAATCTCAATTGGGCACGGCGGACATGCAGTCGCTGGCCGATCTGAACACCAGCCTCAACGTCGTGCGCAATATGCGACTGGTCCCCGCGGACCGCCGGCTCATGGTTCAGCTCGCGGCCTGCGTGATCGTACCCATGCTGCCGCTCGTTTTCCTGAAGTTCCCGGTCGACGAACTGGCGGTCCGGCTATTCAAGATGCTTGTCGGTCAATAGGGTTCAGAACGCGTCCGGCCTTCGACATCATCTGATCGATCCCATCGAGGATATATCTTCGCCCCTTCTCGGCGTTCCGCCGGCAGTTTCCTATAGGGCCTTGAAAACAAAAGGATTCGCTGATATATTTATTCGTCGTAGTTCTATGAGAAGCCGGATAAGAAAAGGGGCGAGCGCATGATCTCCGATCATCGGTTGCGGGACACACGATGAATTGGGTCACCATCATTTGGTCCACGGCCGGGGCCGCGAGTCTCACGTTGGCGGCCATAAGCCTGCTGGTCTGGAGCAGGAAACGCAAGGCTCGGGCCCACGCGTACTTAGCGCTGACGGCGATAGGGGTGGCTCTCATGGCCGTCACGGAACTCTTGATGATGCACGCCGGGACGGCCAGGGAATTCGAAACTGTCTTGCGGTGGTTCCATGTGCCGGTTTTGTTGATAATCGTCTCGCTGGTCGGGTTTGTCCGGCTTTATTTGCGGGCGGGGAGACCCTGGCTCGCGTGGACGGTCTGCGGCCTGCGCACACTTTCGCTTGTCGCCAATTTTGTCTTCGGGGTGAATCTCAACTACCGGGAGATCACTTCCCTAAGGCACATCCGCTTTCTCGGCGAATCCGTTTCTATCCCCGAGGGCGTGTCGAATCCCTGGATGCTCGTCGGCCAGGCGAGCTTACTGTTGCTCGTCGTCTTCGCCGTGGACGTCACTCTCACCGTCTGGCGGCGGGGCGCCAGACGACAGGCATTGGCCATAGGGGGGAGCATTATCTTCTTTACCTTGGCGGGCCTGGGAGAGGCCATCTTAGTGCTCTGGAGGATAATCCCCGTACCCCTCACGACCAGTTTCTTCTTCCTGGCCGTCGTCGGAGCGATGGCCCTCGAACTAAGCGTTGATACGCTCCGCGCCGGCGAGCTTTTGGAAGATCTGCGAGAGAGCGAAGCGCGGATCGCGTTGGCCGCGGATTCCGCGAACGTGGGTTTTTGGTCCTGGAATTTCGATACCGACCTGATCTGGGCCACAGAAAAAACCCTCGAGATATACGGTTTCTCAACAAACGAAAACATGACATTCAAGAAGTTCCTCGGGGTGGTCCATCCCGATGATCGTGGCCGGGTCGGAAACGACGCCCGGCGGGCTTTTCGAGAAGCAACGGACTTCCTCGTTGAATACCGTCTCGTGCTGCCGGATAAGAGCATCCGATGGATCTCGGTCCGGGCCAAGGCCAATTCAAAGCCCTCCGGTGAACCGCACCGAATGCTGGGCGTGTCGTTGGACATCACCGAGCGTCGGCAAAACGAGAGCGAGATGGTGGAGTTGCGCCTCGAGCTGGCCCATCTGGCCCGGGTCCTGGCGATCAGCGAGCTTTCCACGTCCCTGGCCCACGAGATCAATCAACCCCTGGGCGCGATCCTGAACAACGCCGAGGCCGCTAAACTGCTGCTGTCCCGTGATAAGGATAGGCAGGAGACGATCGGCGAGATCCTCGAGGATATCATCCAGGATACCCAGCGGGCGGGAAATGTCGTCCGCAAGATCCGGGGCATGGCGAAAAAGAGTGAGGCACATTTCGAGCCGTTGCCCGTCGACCCCCTGGTCAAGGATGTCCTTAAGTTGGTGAACAGCAACCTCAGCATGAACAACATCACGCTTCAACTTGATCTTAAGCCGGGCCTCGCGGATGTCAAGGGGGACCGAGTCCGGTTGCAGCAGGTCCTGATGAACTTGATAGCGAATGCCATCTACGCCATGAATAATACGCCCTCGAGAACCTTGACGATCCGCGCCGCTATGGAAGCGCCGGATATCGTCACCGTGAGCGTCAGTGATTCGGGAACGGGGATCGATAAAGCCTACCAAGATGCCGTGTTCAGGCCGTTCTTTACCACGAAAAAGGACGGCCTGGGGTTCGGGTTGTCGATCTGCCGGTCGATCATCGAGGAACACGGGGGGCGGATCTGGGGAGAGAATAATCCGACCGGGGGCGCGACGTTTTCGTTTTCCTTGAACGTCTGGAAAGGTTAGCGACCGTGGCGGCGGATGTTATTCCGGGCTGGTCTAAGGTCCAATAGACAGGGCTCCTCCCTCGTGACAAACTGCTCCTGTAAGGAACAAAATGAGCCCCCGTTCGTTGTCTTTCTGCATCGTCGACGACGACCTGTCGTTCGGCAAGTCGCTCAAGCGGCTGCTGAACGCCAGGGGGATCGCCGCCGACTACTTCGGATCGGCCCAATCCTTCCTGGATTGTGTCCCTCCCGGACAGCAGGGTTACGCCATCGTGGATCTTCACATGCCCCATTGCGACGGTTTTGGATTGTTGTGCAAGATGCAAGAGATGCGTTACACGATGCCTGTGATCATCATCACCGGGCAGGCACAGGCGGATGCCCGGGACCTGGCCATGCAGCGGGGCGCCTTAGGTTATTTACAGAAACCGTTCAGCGGAGAATCTTTGCTGGAATTGGTCATCAAGCACGAAGCGAATAGTTCCATCCAGTAGTTACCGCTCGCGGCCTCGCCGCGAGGAGGGATGTGCCCATGAAGGGATCACTCTCGGGATATCAAAAAACCTGGTTCCGCCACGACCTCCTGGCGGGCGTTTCGGTGGCTGCCGTGGCCTTACCGATCGCGATCGCCTATTCGCAACTGGCAGGCGTTCCTCCGGCTTACGGGTTGTACGCCAGCCTCCTGCCGCTGGTGGCGTATGCGCTGCTCGGCTCATCCCGCCAGTTGATCATCGCGCCCGATGCCGCCACCTGCGCGATCGTTGCGGCCGTCGTGGCGCCGCTGGCCGGCCAGGATCCAGCGCGATACCTGTCGCTCGTGGCGGCGCTGGCCATTATCGCCGGCGTCTTTTGCATCGCGGCCGGCTTGGCGCGCCTGGGATTCCTCACCAATTTCCTGGCTCGGCCCATTCTGACCGGCTATCTCAACGGCATCGCCATCTGTATCATCGCCGGCCAGCTCGGCGCCCTGTTCGGGTTCTCGCTTCGGCCCGCCGGATTCTTTCGCCTGCTCTGGCAGTTTTTTTCGAAGCTGGGCGAGACCCACGGCCCGACGCTTGCGGTCGGCGGGGCGGCTCTGGCCCTGCTGTTGTTGCTCGCCCGCCTGCTACCCAAGGTACCGGGCCCGTTGGTCGCCGTCGTGCTTGGCATCGCCGGCTCAGCGGTCTTCGGCCTTGCCAAATACGGCGTAAGGCTGCTGGGCATGATCCCAGCGGGACTTCCGGCCTTGAGGATCCCGGCTGTCGGCGGGCACGATTGGCAACCGCTGGCCGTGGGCGCGGTCGGGTTGGCGCTGATCAGCTACAATAGCGCCATGGTCACCGCCCGGGGTTTTGCGGCGAAGAATCGCTACGACATCGATCCGAATCGGGAATTCATCGCGTTGGGCGTGGCCAACATCGGGGCCGGGCTCTTGCAGGGATTCGCCGTCAGCGGGGCTGATTCGCGCACGGCCGTCAACGACTCGATGGGCGGCAAGAGCCAGGTCACCGGGCTGGTGACGGCCGCCGTACTGGCGCTGACGCTGCTGTTTTTCACCAAACCGCTTGCTTGGCTGCCCATGGCCGTGCTGTCCGCCGTTCTGATCAAGGCAGCCATGGGCCTGTTCGACGTGCGCGGCCTGGCCACCCTGCGCCGCGTCAGCCCCCCGGAATTTCGGCTCTGTCTCATAACGTTGCTCGGCGTCATCACGGTCGGCGTCCTGCCCGGCGTGGTGGTCGCCGTCGGATTGGCCATCGTGATGCTTCTGGTCAGGGCCTCCCGGCCGCACGACGCGGTGCTGGGGCGCATCCCGGGGACAAATATCTATCGCGAAGCAGCGACTAGTCCCGGGGCGGAGTCGTTCCCGGGCCTCGTCATTTACCGTTTCGACGCGTCCCTGGTCTTCTTCAATGCCGACCGTTTCAAGGCGCGCGTCAGAACCGTGGTCCGGGAGGCGCCGGCGCCGGTGCGGCATTTCCTGCTCGACGCCGAGACAATACCCCTTCTGGATACGACCGGGGCCGCGATCCTGGATCAGTTGCGCGGAGATCTCGAGAACGAGGGCATCGGGATGGCTGTCGCGGAGGCCAAGAGCCAGGTCCGCGGCATGCTCGACCGGACGGGCCTCGCTGGAAAGATCGGGCCCGATCGGATGTTCGCCACGGTCAATGCGGCGGTCGAGGCGCTGTCGAAGCCCGCGCCATGACACGCGGCCATGCCAACGCGCCGGTCCGCCGTCACGTGTCCCCATGCACCTGAGAATCCCGAACTCATAAAGGAAAAGGCGTGACGAGACGTCACGCCTTTTCTGGATGAGGTCCGCGAAAGCCGCGGATCAGAACTGGTAGATCAGCCCTACCGTGAACTCCCACTGCGTCATCGTGTTCCTCAACGAAACGGCCTGATAGCCGCCGACCCATTCGAAGAGAATCGTATCCATGTTGCTGATGTACGTGGGGATGAGCTTCACCTGCGCCCGCAACCCGATCTTCTTGCTGAACATCGTATCGATACCCGTCCCCAGGCTCCAGGAAAAGCGGGACGCGCCGGCGATGTCGCCGGCCGGATTGACGGACGTGAGTCCCAGGCCGAGCAGGAAATAAGGCTGGACCTTGCCAATTTCGTAGCCAGCCCACAGCCGGAGATTCGCATGGAATTGGTCTTCGCTGAGGTTGAACAGCTTATCGTCCGGCAGCTCATCCGCGGCGGGATAGGCGCCCGTCAAGGCGGAGCCCGACCTGCTCCACATGGCTTCGACGGTGAGGATCTCGCTCAACCTGTACCCGACCGTCAGACCGTAAACAAACCCGCCCCCGAGGCTGAGCTGGGTGTAAGCCACATCTTCGCTGCTGATAGCGAAGCTGCCGCCGGTACGGTAGCCAGCATGGGGCATGATCGAGAACTTCGAATTCTCCTGGGCTTTGTCCTGAGCTCCCGCCGTCGCCGCTCCCAAGGCCAGCAGAACGAGAAAGACCGTTATCGTCGTCTTATTTTTCATTTTGCCCGCCGATCTCCTTTACTCAGAATCTAGATACATATTCTACCATTTTAGACGCGGGCTTTTCAGGTTTCTTCCCTTTTTCCGGGCCGGGGAAATCCGCCTTTCCCGATGGTGTCTTGCGGCAGCGGGGGGGTGATCAGAACCGGAAAACAAGCCCTCCCGTGAACTCCCACTGTGTCATGTACTGGTTGACCGGAACAAGATAAGCGAAGCCCCACCAGTCGACGAACCACTGCAGCTGACTGTTGATGTATGTCGGGTACCATTTCCCCTGCAGCCTGACGCCGACCCTATCGTTGAACATCTTTTCGAAGCCCAGGCCGATGTTGAAGGAGAAACGCGTCTCGCCGCTGACTTCCATGCCCCTGGGGTTGGCTATGGTCACGCCCAACCCGCTGACGAAAAACGGCCGTACGATTCCCTGCGGGTCCCCGAAGTAATAAAGAAAGTTGGCGTGAACCTGGTCTTCGAACAGATTGAAGAGGCTGATGGCCGGAAAAGCCGGATTCGGAGAAAGACCTTCCAGTTTAGAGTCCGTGCGGGCCCACTGCGCTTCCACCGTAGCATTGGGGCTCAACCTGAAGCCGACAGAAAGGCCGTAAGCGAAGCCGTCCGAAACGCGGAGAGCATTATACTTCAACGAGACAGCGGCGCTGATGCCGAAGCTTCCGCTCGTGCGGTAGCCGGCGAACGGCTGAATGGTGAGCCGGCCCGAACCCTGGGCCCAAACGGAGGCCGACCCGAGGGCCAGCACGCCAATAAGAACCAGCAAAGTCATTCTTCTCATAGTGTTGACTATTCTCCTTGTCATTGAATTGAGCCAATATTATATCATAAAAAGGTTCCCGCGTCCTCTCCGCGGGCTTGAAAGACCCACCCGGGGCCGACGTCCGGGTGGCCCCTTTCCGCCAGGCCCGTTGGGTCCCGATGTTGCCAATCGCCCTTTCCCGAGCTAAAATGGGTCATCTCGAGGCAATGCCCATGACCACACCGGCCGCGACCGTTTGCATCGTCGACGACGACCCCTCCGTCCTCAAAGCGCTGGGGAGGCTCGTCGGGACGGCCGGATACAGAATTAGGACCTACGACCGGGCTTCGGCCTTTCTCGATAGCCGTCTCCCCAAGGGGCCGAAGTGCCTCATCCTCGACCTGCAGATGCCGGACCTCGGCGGCCTGGACCTTCAGCGCGAGCTCGCCGCGCGCGGCCTGAACCTTTCCGTCATTTTTCTTTCCGGTCACGGGGACGTCCCTTCGAGCGTTCGAGCCATGAAGGCCGGGGCCATGGACTTTCTTACCAAGCCCGTTCGCGGCACGATCCTGCTTGAAGCCGTCCGCTCGGCCCTCGAAAAAGATAAAGTCCGGGTGAATGATCAAAAGGACGTGGATTCTATCCGCGGCCGGGTCAAGACGCTCAGCCTCCGGGAACACGAAGTGTTCCGTTGGGTGATCGCGGGGCGCCTCAACAAACAGACAGCCTTCGAAATGGGCATCAGCGAAAAAACCGTCAAGTTCCACCGGGCTCGGGTCATGCAAAAAATGGGGGCCCATTCTGTCGCCGAGCTGACCATTCTCGCCGACCGGGCGGGCGTCGCGCCGATGAGGAAAGTCGGCCCGTAGTCCCGTTGACGGCCTCTGGCGACGCCCTATTTCTTGGGGAACAGCAGCGTGATGTTGACTCTGAATCCCCAGTGCGAGCGGACAGGCGCGTTCCCATAGGCGATTTTCGGCCCGAGCGACACCTGGACGAGCTGACCGAAGACCGGGACGACCTGAGCAACGGAAACATTGAGGGAACCGCTGAAAGCATCCGCTGTCCAATTTTGGCTGTTCTCCGTGTTGACCGTCCAGGAAAAACCCCCTTTATAGGCGCGGGAGACGAACGGCTGGAAAAAGGTAAGGCTGAAGTCCGGGCGCTCGGCGTCCCCCGCGATCGACCAGATATGATTGGCCAGCAGGCCGACCGTCCAGGGACCCGATTGTTTCAGGACGACGATCGTCGGCCCGACACCCCACTTCCCTCCCCCCAGGGATTCGTTGGTCGCCGTCGGCAGCAGGAAAACGGGCCCCGCCCCCCAGGTCACGCCCCCTTTCGGCTGGGCCGGAGAGAAGAAGAAACTCTGAAGGATGTCGCCCAGGCCCGATTGCATGCTGCCCAGGGCGGTCACGTTGTTCTGCGAAGCGATAGGCAGGATCGTCCGGCTGATCAGGTTCCATTTCGTGCTGAGCGCGAAGGGGATGACCGGCTGGACGTTGAGCGTGTACTTGAATCCGCCGTCCGGCTTGTAGTTGATGTCGAAGTTCTGCTGAAAGGGAAGGCTGATCAGCGAGGCGATGGGATTGGCGAGCTTCTTGGCCAATTCCTCCTGCGACTGGGCCAGAGCCGGCGTGGCCCCGGATAGCCAGAACAGGGCCAGCATCCCCAGCCCGGCGAAGATAAAGTGTCTTTTTCTCATTATGGACTCCCGTTTTCTCGAGCGATAAAAATTCCCAGGACTCGGCCTGATGACTCATTCTACCCGGGATATACGGATAGAATCAATGGGACCTAAGTCCAAATTGACGGGCCGGCCCATTCAGGGTATCCTTCAGATCGTACATTTTCGGTCTAACGGTGCCCAGAAAGTGGAAATGGAGACGAAACGGATCCTCCGCATGACTAGAACCGTTATTTTTTTCATGACGGTCACGATCATGTTTTGTCTTATCCCCCCGGGCCTTTCCGCGGCCTCCTCAGACGAGGTCATTTTCAAAAGCGGCCAGAAACTCATCGGCGAGATCAAGGGGCTGGACAAGGGGATCCTGAAGTTCAAAACCGACGAAACAGGCACGGTCTCCGTCAAATGGGTGAAAGTCTCCGGCCTTTCCAGTCCCAACCGCTTCCGGGTGGAAGCCGGGACAGGGCTGATATTCATCGGCTCGATCGAAAAGGCCTCGGAGGAGAATAAAACCGTCATCGTTACAGATACGGGCAAGATCCTGTTGGGGCTGGATTTGATCGTGACGATCACCCCGTTCGAAAGGCGACGGTTGGACCGTTTCAAGGGCTACTTGGACGTCGGCTTCAGCCTGCAGCGGGCCCAGCGCCAGACGACGTTCCTCCTTGGGACAAATGTCTCCTACCGGACGTCGAAGTGGAACCTCGTATTGAACGCGAGCTCCTATCTGAGCAAGCAGGAAACTGTGCCGAGGACAACGCGGAACGACGTCGGGCTGAGTGCCCAGAGAGATATGAAAAAACGCTGGGTGGCCGTTGCTATGACCGGATTTCAGCAGAACGCGGAGCTGGGGCTGGACCGGCGCCTATCCCTAGGCGGAGGGTTGGGACATAAGCTCATCTGGACGAACAACATGATCTTCACGGTGGCGGCCGGGGCAATCGGCATCGATGAAAAATACAGCGATGCCGCGGCGTCCGCTCAAAGCGCCGAAGCCATCTTCTCGGGAAGCCTGTCGGCCTTCCGCTACACCTTTCCAAAACTGAATTTCCTCGTTTCCGCGAAAATCTATCCCAGCCTGACCGATTGGGGCCGGGTTCGGGCCGAACTCGACACGAGCCTCAGCTATGAGCTCATCAGCGATTTCACCATCAGCCTCAGCGGCTTCTATACCCTCGACAGCCGCCCCCCGACGGAAGGGGCCCGTAAGCACGACTACGGCTTCACCACCTCCATCCGGTGGGAATTCCACCAGTAAACCGGGCGTAGCCGGGCCGTCAGAACCCCAGGATGAGTCCCACCGAGAAATCGAACTGGACCATCGTCGTCCCATGGGCAACGACAGAGTGGTCGATGGCGCTATTTCTTGATGAGCGGGATCTCGGATTGGATCTGCAGGTCAAGCAGCGTGTTGATCGCGCGCTCGATCTGCATGAACTTCCCCGAAAGGACCGGAGACAGGGCTTTGGAGATCTCCTTGGTGTACTTCTTCTGAAGCTTGATCCTGTTCTCGAAAAAGGCGAACGTCTGTTTCGTCAGCTCGTCGGCCTTGGCCGCCGTCATCTGATCGTAGTTCTGGGCATAATCCTTGATGATCGCGATCCTCTTGTCGTTGAGAGTCGTCAGCTCTGAATCGTATTTCCGGTAAATGGGCCAGAAAACAGCGGACTGGGCGTCGGTCAGCTCCATCGCGTCGGTGATGAGGGCCACCTTCTGGGTCCGGATGTCGGACCGCAGCAGCTCTAAGTAAGATTCTTGCGCATAAAGTGCGGCGCCGGCCGTCATAATGGCCAGCAGAAGAACAATGGCTTTTTTCATGGAACGTTCTCTCCTTCTCCGTTATTTCAGTCTTCGGGACGAGGGCAACATGAGGGAATTCCGGCCGGCGGTCAATGGGACCAACGTCTTATTGACGGATCGGGAGAGGCCCGCTATAGTCATGAGGGAAAATTATACACAAACATCGGGCAGCCGGAAATTATGGCCGCCAAGGAGGCATAAATGAGACCGACGAAAACGAAGATCATCCCTATTCTGCTTCTGTTCCAGGTCGTGGGGGCGACGGCGTTCGCCCAGAACCCGGACCTCGTTCTCAGCCAGTCGGAGAGGGACGAGATCCTCAAGAACTACAAAAGCTTCTTCCCCATCCTGGGAAAGCAGGCCATCCAGCGGGGCTTCGACCTGCCCCTCCCCTTCGGCCTCAGCTTCAACATCATCGGCCTGGGACAGGACATCCTCATCAACAACCTTCAGCTCAGCGGGGGGAACAATCCCACCCAGCCTGTGGATTTCGTCCAGTTCGGCAAGAACCGCGCCAAGGCGTTCTCCGGGACCCTGCGGCTGGACATGTGGGTCCTCCCCTTTCTGGACATTTACGGACTGTACGGCAACGGGACGTCCAACATGAACGTGGAAGTGACGGCGCCGGTGACCTTCACTACTTCGGTTAGCCAGAGCGCTTTCATTTACGGGTTCGGTCTGACCACCGCAATCGGGATCAAGCGGAACTGGTTGTCCTTCGACATCAATTGGACCTGGGTCGACCTCGAAAAGCTCACCAAGCCGGCCGAAGCCCGAGTCCTCGGCCTACGATACGGCCGGACGATCAAACTGAGCGAAAAAAACAGGCTATCGTTCTGGGTCGGAGCGATGAACCAGAAGCTCGGAGTGGAAACGGGCGGCAGCATCGCGCTCAACGAGGCGGTCCCGGCGTCCGTTTGGGATCAACTTGAAGATATCGAAAGCACCCCGTGGTATCAGGGCTTGACGCCGGCCCAGAAGGCGATCGCGACCCAACTCGTCGACGCTATCCTGGCCAATAACGACATCCCGGTCAATTACTCGATCGATAAGGGTCTCACCGCCCCATGGAACATGCTCGCGGGAGGGCAGATATCCATCACGAAAAACTGGGACTTCAGGATCGAGGCCGGGTTCATCGGCCGGTTCTCCCTCATGGCCGGGGCCAACTATCGTTTCAAGATCTAATCGGCGGGAATGACCGCTAAGGAGGCGTGTTGAAAAAAGCCGCTTTGTTCCTTCTTCTGCTCATGCTCTCAGCGAACCTGGCCCATTCCCAGGTTCTGATCGCCTTGCTTCTCGGCGACAAGCTGAACTCGGACAAATTCGAGATGGGGATACGGCTGGCCGGCAACTGGGGCGGCCTCACCGGCATGGAAGGCGCCAATAGCCGATTCGCCCTGGGATTCGGCATCTACGGCACCTTCAAGATGAGCGATAAATTCTCCATCCAGCCGGAATTCCTGTTCAAGGAGCCACGGGGCGCCGAAGGCCTTTCGCCGGAGGTCTTCGACAACCCCAACCTCGACCCGCTCCTGGCGGACGCGAAGGTCGCCATGAAGCTGGCGTATTTCGCCCTGCCCGTCCTGTTCAAGTATTCCTTGAATCCCAACCTCAGCTTTGGCTTCGGGCCCCAGGTCGGATATCTCAGGAGCGCCCAGAACGTCTATGTGGCCGAGGTCTACGCCAAAGACGACCTCGTCTTCAAAGACAACATCAAGTCCGGGTTGAACAAGCTCGATTTCGCTCTGGCCTTCAACCTGGAGTATAAACTCCAGAAGAGGGGGATCCACATCGGCCTCCGGTACTATCTCGGGCTGACCGACATCGTCAAGGATAACTCCGGAGGCTCGATCAAGAATTCGGTCATCCAGATCAACCTCGGCATCCCGATGGGCGGGAAAAAGAAGGCCCAGAAAACGGACCCCGCGGGAGAAAAATAACGGTCATCCGTCATTTCGATTCAAGTCGCAAAAAAGGGGGAAGGTTGGTCCGCCTTTTTCTGGCCCTCTTCTTGATCTCGTCTCTCTGCGCCTTCCCGCTCCACGGCCAAGGAACATCAGAACATCCTTACGGCCGGGTCGTCAAGGAGATCAGGCTCGAGGGACTGAAGCAGACGAAGGGATATATCGTCACCCGCGAGCTCGCTTCCAAGGTGGGCGCGCCTCTCCTCGAAAAGAACCTCGAGGAAGACCGCCTGCGGTTGGAGAAATTGGATGTTTTCGTCGACATCCTCATCGAGTCCACCCTCGACGGGGAAAGGGTCGTCCTGACCTATCGTTTCGTAGAAACCCTCAGGTTCATGCCGTCGATCGGCGTCCAGATCACGGACGAAAACGGGGTGTCTGCGGGGCTCGGAGTGAAGATCCCCAACCTCTTCGGACGCAATGTGTCCTTTTCCACGCGGGCCATGGCCGGAGGATCGACGCTCGTCCAGCTGGCCATGGAGAATCCCTGGGTCCTGGGGAACAGGATCGGATTTCAGCTGGGATATTATTATCGGGACAGGGACAACCTCATCGGGGATTTTCACGAGATCTCCCATGAATTCTACCTGGAAATCGGCGGTCCGTGGGGCAGGCGCGGCCGCTTCGGCGGGGTCCTGGAGTACATGAACGTCCGGAGCGACGTCTCCGGAGTGACCCTCTCGCCGAGCGATCACGACAAGGTGACCCGGATCGGCGCGTTCGTCGCCTACGACAGCCGGGATGCCATCATGGACACCCAAAAAGGCTGGTGGCTGGAGGCCCGGCTCGGGCGGGAAGTCCGCATCTTCAATAATGCCAGTGATTTCTATCAACTGGACCTCGACGCCCGCCGCTACCAGCCCCTCCCCTTCGGGGACCGCCACCGGCTGGCCGTCTATTCCCTCCTCACCCTCCGGACAGGCACCGTAGGGGTGGATGTCGCTCCGTGGCAGCTTTTCGGGATGGGCGGGACCAACACCGTGCGCGGCTGGGAATACGCCTTCCAAAAAGGCAAGGACCAGTTCATCGGCACCCTCGAATATTCCTTTACCGTCCTCAAGCCCCGGCTCTTCCTCCTGCCGTTCAAGATCCGTTACCGGGGCGGACTGCAGCTCTGCCTCTTCGCCGATACGGGATTGGCCTGGAACGAGGCCGGCCAATTCGAACTCGGGAACTTCATCAGCGGCTACGGCGTGGGGCTCCGGATCCTCGTGCCCGTCGTGGGCATGCTCCGCCTGGACCTGGGCTGGGGAGAGACTGGACGGGGCGTCGCGATCCACGTGGGGGCTTACGAAAAACCGGTGATGTCGCGCCGGCGCGTGAGATGAGCGTACGGGAACAGGGAGACAAAGGATCATGAACTTGAGCAAGAAGATCGCAGTTGTGGCCCTTCTGGCGATCGGACAGATCCTGGTTCCGGGCGTCCCCGGAGCGGACCTATCAATCGGCATCAAATTCGGGCGTTCATCGCAAAACACAAAACTTCAGGATTTCGGCTACGCGTTCACGAACGATTCCGGCACTACTTACGGATTCCGCATGCGCGCCAAGTCCGGGATGTTCGGCCTTGAAGTCGGCTACTTTTATGCGAGCCAGGCCGTGATGCCCGACGGGGCGCGTCTTCCCCTTGTCCGGATCGACCGGCTCAAGCTGAGCAGCGTCTCGTTCAACCTTCTCTACTACGTCCTTCCAATATTTCCGATAAAGCCTTATCTATCAGGAGGATACGGGACTTATCGCCTCGAGCTCGACCCCTACGCCAAGGACTCCAACGACGGTTTCAACCTCGGCGGCGGCGTGGACCTCCGTATCCTCAAGAGCGTCTCGCTCTCCGCCGAAGGGAAGTACCACTGGGTGAACTTCAACCTCAACGGGATAAAGTTCGACGTCAGCGCCTGGACTTGGAACATCGGCATCGATTACCATTTCTAGGAACGGCCCGCCCTCCGGCCATAGGATTTCTCCTCGTTCTCCGGACACCGGGAAGGGGAGGTCTTCGGAACCGGCCTGAACGGCGTATTTTCGAAAGGAACCCTCAGAGCGGGAAAAAGGCACGATAAGCCCTCTCGGGCTTATCGTGTTTAATAACCCGCGGGCCGGCGAGCCCCGCCGGATCGATTCTATTCGGCGCGGCCTAGGTCTCAGCGCGTGACGGTGAGCGGCTGCTTGAGGTAGATCTCGGCCAGCGTCCCGGCGGCGATCTGGATATGTTTCCCCCCGGCCAGGACTCCTACGCCCGCCCCGACCAAGGCCCCCGTTCCGGCGCCCTGGCCGCCGTCGACGGCAGCCCCGATAAGGGCTCCGGCCGCGACTTTCTTGACGAGTCCGCCCTTATTGCCTTCCGCGCCGAGCGGGTCGGTTACGATAGGAAGTTGCTGGTTTCCGACGACCAGATCCGTGTATTGGATGACGATGGTCTGCTTGCCGATGCGGTTGCCGCCATCGGATTTGACGACTTTCCCGTAGAGCTTGGATCCCTTCGGGGCGACCACGATCCCGTCGACGGTGAGATCCAGATCCAGAAAGCCGAAAAAGCTCGCGCCCGTCTTGTCCTTTTGCGTGTTGACGGCTTGTCCGAGCTTGACCATGAGCTTCGTGCCCGCAGGGACGGTGATCGTGGCCTGGGCCTGGCCGTTTTTAAGCACGAGCGTATCGGCCCAGACGACCGCGGATAATAGGATGACCAGGATGCCAACCCATGCGGATTTCTTCAATTGAATAAGACGAACCATTTCGAACCTCCTCTTTGTGCCAATCGCGATTTTCGCTCATCGCGGCGCAATACGCTTTACAGCGTGGTTCCATTCTTCGGGAATGGACGGAAGCTGTCAATTGGCCTTTGGTCCCATGCTGGAAAGGCGCCGTCTCTGCTTATTCCCGAAATAAGCAGCCGGGGAACACCCCTGAGCGACGTGAGCTCACGCAGGCTGAACCTCGCTTTGCCCATCGATAACCTAGGATATTCTGCCCGAGTCAGGAATGGTATAATCAAGAGCATGGACGTTCTCATTACCCCGGAAGCCATGCGCGAGATCGAGGCTTTGAGGGCCATCCGGCCCGCCCCATCGACTTGGGGAATTCTCATCGGACACCGGCGGGGGTTCAGGTTCATCGTCGAGAAGGTCTTCCCGGCAGGGAGCGGACGGACCCTGCCGAGCGGGCGGCTTGTTGGAGAGCTTGACCGCGTTTGGCCGGGAAGGATCATCGGTCTCTTCGCCGTCCGTCCCGGCGCCGCTTTCAAGAAGGCCGTCCTCGGCCCGGCCTGGTACGGGAAGCTTGTCATCCACTTGAGCCTCTCCGCCGGGACGGCCGCGGTCCGCCCGTTCGTCGTCGAGTTCGGCCGGAAGTTTTCCCTCGTCCGGATCCCCCTGGCGGCGGCCGTGAAAGCGAAGACCCATGAGTGAGCCCCTGACCCGGAACGAGGAGCTCGCCTGTCTCAACCTGGCTCGCCAGGCGCTCGAACACTACTTCAAGACGGGAGGCCATCTCCGCACCCCTGTCAAGTCGGGCACGCTCAAGGAGAAGCGGGGCGCATTCGTCACGCTGACCGTGGCCGGGGACCTGCGCGGATGCGTCGGCTATCCGCTCCCCGTCAAGCCTCTCGACGAAACCATCATCGAAATGGCCGTCGCCGCGGCCAGCCAGGATACCCGCTTCGAACCAATGGCCCCCGAGGACATGGACAGGCTGCGGATCGAGATCTCCGTCCTCGGCCTGCCGGAGCCCATCGCGTCCTCCACGGACGTCGAGGTAGGCCGCCACGGCATCATCGTCTCCAAGGGTTTCAACAGAGGCCTGCTTTTGCCGCAGGTCCCTGTCGAACACGCCTGGGACAGGGAAACCTACCTCCGCCACGGCTGTTTGAAAGCCGGACTCGGCCCCGACGAATGGAAGAAAGGGGCGAAGATCGAGGTCTTCACCGCCCAGGTCTTTTCCGAATAAGGGGCCGCTCGCCCGCGCTATTTCTTCTTGGCTTTGAGCTTGTCGAGTTCGGCCTTGGCCTCGACCTTCAGGACGTCGTCTTTCGAGGTCGTCTTGGGCAGGTCGATGCATTTCTGGAAGGACTCGGCCGCCTCATCGAATTTCTTCAGGGCGACAAGCGTCCGTCCCAGTTCGAGGTAGTGGTTGGCGTACTCGGGGTGAAGCTCGATCGCCTTCCTGAGATTTTTCTCCGATTCCGCGTAGGAGCCCTTCGGGATGGAGCCGTAGATGATACTGCCGAAGAACCGCTTGGCGCCCCCGATCTCGTCCATCCGCCTGTGCCAGCGGCCGAGGGCGTGATAGGCGAGGTGGTTGGCCGGATCGAGCTCGATGGCCTTGTCGATCTCAGCGCGGACGGCCTTGGAGGCGTCGATCTGCTCCTTCTTCCCGAGCAGGAGGAGGCGCTTGCCGTTGGAGGCCGCGAGCTGGAAATGGCCCCAGGTGTCGTTGGGGTTGGCGGCGACCGCCTTCTTGGCAAGCGCGGTGGCCTCCGTATACATCTTCATCTGACGGTCCTTGATGTCCTTGTCGGCCGCCGGGATGACGTCGGCGATGTCGACGGTGGCCCGCGAGGCCTTCCAGAGAGCTTCGTAATTCGCGGGCTCGAGCTTCAAGGCCTCGGAATAGTGCTCGAGGGCCTTCTGGTCGTCGAATTGAGCGAAGGCCTGGTCGCCGGCCTGGATGTGTTCAGCGGCCGTCTGGGCGAAGCCCATGACGGACAGGGCGGCCGCCAGCACGAAAAAGATAAGGCTTTTCTTCATTTTTCCCTCCACAACTCTTTAACTTCTATCCATTTCCGCAAAAAAAGTCAACCCCTGGACTCCCCCGCATGAATGCCATATCTCCCCTTCCCAGGCTCGGAACGCTCCGCTCAGCCCTAAGTGCGCCGGCGGCTCAAGCGTTCGATGAGAAGACCGGCGAGGAAGCCCGCGGCACCGAGGCCGACCCCCAGCGGAAGCGACCAGGGCCAGGCAGGCATGGAGACGAGCCCGAGTCCCGCCTCTTCGAGAAAACAGACGACAGCGTAACCGCCGCCGCAGGCGAGGCTCAACAAACCCGCCCAAGGGTGCTTTTTTTTCAGAAAAAGGGCGGCGAGGCCCGGGATGAGAAGGCCTTCGGCCATGACCTTGGAAGCGAGTCCGAGCGTCTTGAGGATGTCGTTGAATCGGGTGGCGACGAGAAACGCCGCGAGGGCGAGAGCCACGGTCGAGGCCCGGGCCAGGAATATTGGGCGCTTTCCAGGGCCGGAACCCGCCGTCCGGCCGAGGAGGTCCTTGGTCAGGGTGTAGGCCCCGGCATTGAGGGCTGCGTCCATGGTCGACAGGATGGCCGCCAGGACCGTGATGAAAAGCAGGCCGCCCAGGAAGGAACCGGATTCGCCGGATATGAACGCCGTGACCAGAGGGACGCCGTTCTTGCCGCCCGGAAAAAGGGGCAGGAAGAGCATCCCGGCCGCGACGATGCCGGCGTAGAAAACTGCCAGGAGGAGGGCGGCTCCGAGCAGCCCCCG
>Ga0315293_10002584_pt1 | contig 17386 bp, 20 predicted proteins | sample YL17G13_20_MG_FD_203071 | JGI IMG/M metagenome (GOLD analysis project Ga0315293, IMG submission 203071) | Sediment microbial communities from Yellowstone Lake, YNP, Wyoming, USA - YL17G13_20 | ecosystem: Environmental > Aquatic > Freshwater > Lake > Sediment | place: USA: Wyoming | collected...
TACGATTTGGTAGGTGTCTTCTGTTTCGTCGTCTGGTGAGATGAGTGTTTCACATTTAGGGCATGAGAAGGCTCCGTCTCCGTCTATTTTGGTGAGGTCGATTGTGTAGTTGATGTCTTTTTTGATTATTGTTTTTTTCATCATTTTTTTCACCTTTTTTTTGTTTGTTTTTATGTTGTTGGTTGCATGGTTTGGTTCAGAATATATTAATTGGTTATGAATTAGTAATTCATATTTGCAGTTCACTAAGGATGGTGGTTGATTGCAGGGATGATTTTAGGTTTGGGTTTTTCTGTTGAAATTGTGCTGCTGAGTAGTAGAGCAGAGGTAGCGCGAGAAGCACTATGTTTTTTCCTTTTGCTGTGAGCTTGTATTCTACTCTCAGGGGTGGTTCCGTTTTGACAGTTCTTTCGATGTAGTCGTATCGTTTGAGGCTTTTGAGTTTGTTTGAGAGGGTGCGGGAGTTTACTCCAAGTGTTTTCTTCATCTGGCTAAAGTTTATTGTGTTTTTCAAGAAGAGGGTGTAGAGTATTTCTAGGCTCCATTTTTGGCTGAGCAGGGTGAAGCTTTCTTCTAGACTCTGAATGTTCCGTTTGAGGTCTTCAAGGCTTACCTCTTGTTTTTCGATAATGCATTGAAGGGTTTCTTCTATTCCTTTCAATGTTCGTTCCAAACGTGATTCGACTAGTTTACGTAGCTCACTGACAAGAGTCAGTTTTTGGTCTGTTGGTTTACACCTAGTGCAGTGCGGGTTACTTTATGATTTATAAGGGTTTACTTGTACAACAGAGTGTAGAAAATATATCACACACGTTTCAAGGTGAAAACCAACATGAAATATGATGTTGTGATCGTAGGCGCTGGAACAGCTGGCTGTCTGGCGGCCAAGACAACGGCTGAAGCTGGACTGAAGGTTTGCATAGTTGAAGCCAAACGTCGGGAAGCAATTGGTGAGAAAATTTGCGGAGATGCCTTGGGCGAACATCATCTTAAGGAACTGGGCTTGGAGAAGCCTCAAGGCGGCGAATTGGAGAAGAGGATTGAAGGCATCAGGATTTATTCGCCAAATTGCGAGACAGTTTTTACTATTGCTCATGAAGATTTTGTAGGTTACATTTTAAACCGGCGATTTTTTGGGCAGTGGCTACTTAACAAGGCATTGGACTGTGGCGCAGAGCTTCTTGATCTGACGCAGTGCCTAGAGCCGATGTTTGAGAAGGATTATGCATGTGGTATAGTCGCTAAAAGCTCGAAGACTGGCGAGAACTTTAAGCTTGAAAGCAAAGTCGTCCTTGATGCCAGCGGTTTCATGGGTGTTATTCGTAAGAAGCTTCCAGCTGAGTTTGGAATTGAGAATGAAGTGGCCAATGAGGATGTTGAAGCATGCTACCGTGAGATCCGCCAGCTGAAACAAGAGTCTGAAGAGTCAAAATACTGTGAGATTTACCTAAATCAGAAAGTGACGCCTGGCGGCTACACATGGATCTTTCCAAAGAGTGGAGCCAGAGTGAACGCTGGCTTGGGCATCTGTATGAGAGGCAAGTTTCCCAACCCCAAAAATCGATTCTACGAGCATATCTTGGCTAGACCTTTGTTCGAAGGATCGCTGTTGCTGAATGGGGGCGCATGGTATGATCCAACAAGAAGACCTTTAGACAACATGGTTGGAAACGGTGTAGCCATTCTTGGGGACGCCGCAAGCTTAGTGAACCCCATACATGGCGGCGGAATTGGTCCATCAATGCTCAGCGGGCATCTTGCGGGAAAGACAGTGGTTGAAGCTCTGGAGAAAGGTGAACCAAGCCAAGAAGCGCTGTGGTCATACAACAAGCAGTACATGAGTTCATATGGAGGAAAACAGGCTGGACTTGACATTTTCCGTCTGCTGCTTATCGGAAGCAATGATGATGATTTGAATTATGGTATGAACTACAAGCTTCTCACGGAAGACGACGTGCTGAAAGCTGGCTTGGGCGCCGAGTTTCACCTGAACATTACAGAGACGGCTAAGCGAGTATTTAGAGGATTGAAGAATGTGCGATTCCTGAACAAACTCAGGCTTACAGTCAACATGATGAGAGATGTCAAGGCTCACTATAGGAACTATGCAGAGACCACAAGGGATTTTGAAAAGTGGAAAATGGAAACAAAGAAGCTGTTCAAAGAAGCCAAGCAGAAAATTGGCGAGTGAGCTTTCGCTTGGTTGAAGTATATTTATATGCGGGTTTATCGGTTTGTTTTCCGGAAAGGTTTATTTTGCTGCTTGGCGCTATTGGTCAAGCTGCTGGCGGATATCATGTCCGCAGGGATGTGCCCCATGTTGGGGTGAACCGTAAACTATGGAAGTGAAATGAAGAATGGCTTACAAGTATATTGCTGAGGCTTGGGCGAACCCTGAAAAGTCCTTCGTCGATAAACTAGCCCGTGAAAGACTGATAAAATGGCGCAGACAGTCAACCATAACCAGAATAGACAAACCTACGCGCATAGACAGAGCCAGAAGACTGGGTTACAAAGCCAAGCAAGGCTATGTGATGGCAAGAATCCGTGTCAGAAGAAGTGGATTCAGAAAGCTGCGTCCAAGATCTGGACGAAGGCCCAAACGCATGGGCGTCAACAAGTTCAAACTGGCTAAAAGCATTAAACTCATAGGCGAAGAACGCGCAGCAAGAAAATTCCCAAACCTTGAAGTTCTGAACAGTTACTGGGTCGGTGAAGACGGGCGTTCAAAATGGTTTGAAGTAATCCTTGTGGACCCTAGTCATCCGGTGATAAAGTCTGATCCAGCTATCAACTGGATATGTGAGAACCAGCACCATCGTCGAGTTTTCAGGGGGCTAACAAGTGCAGGCAAGAAAATAAGATATCTAAGTACCAAGTCGCCCAGCAAAAAGTATCCGAAGAAGAGGATGAAACCGTAAATCGCTAAACCGAGAGTTGCAGTATAATATCGACTATGATGTTACTTATTCAAGGAGGAATGCGATAGATGGAAATCAAACCTAAAGTCCTCAGGAGAAATGGCAAACAGCGAGAGGGAAAAGGCTTCAGTCGAGAAGAACTCAAACAAGCGGGAACAAACACAGCAGAAGCTCTCAGGCTTAAGATTCCAATAGACACGAAACGCAAGACGGCCCACGAACACAACATCGAAGCACTCAAAACCCTGTTGCAGAGCAGAAAGATCGGCTCCAAGCCGAAGGGAAAACCTAAAAGTTAAACCTTCACACTCTATATTTCTTATCTGTGATCTGACTTGTCTTCTAAATTCCCAATAGCCTACATAGACGTGAGAGCATTTGCACACGCAACCGAAGACACAGACAAGGTCCTCAAGGCCATACAGAATACTCTGCCAACCAAGTTAATCGAAACAATAAACGTCGCAAAAACCAGTCTTGCAGGACACCATGGAAACCCAATAACGCTCTACGAAACAAGAATAAAAGAAAAAACCACAACTCAGAAAGTGTTTGAAAAAATCTCTGCAAACTTGGGCATAATGGACAAAGAGCTTCTCAGTAACGAGATCCAGCTTCACCTCGAGAACGGAAATCTCTACCTCAGACTTGATAAACAGTCCGCTTACCTTGAAGAAACGAAACTAAGCCAGATTGACCCTATACGCTTCAGGATACACTTCAAAAACTCCAAAACACAGCAAGTTATCGAAATCTGCAGAAAACACGGGTTACTCCCATGAAAAGACAATACGCTGACTTGCATTTAACCCCAAACATACGCGATTTCCAACAAGTTTCAGTAGTCGTAAACAAAGCCGCCCAACTCGGATATCACCTAATAGCACTGCTCTTTCCGCCAAACACGACACAGGAAGAACTCAAACAAATCCAAACCGCCTGCAAAGAAGCCAAGCTAGACTTAGCCACACGCATCGACCTTAAACCCAGAACACCAAATGACCTCACATATAACCTGCGCCAATTCAGAAGAAAATTTGAAATCATCGCCGTACTCTGTGAATCCAAAAACGTGGCAAGACAGGCCGCCAAAGATCACCGTGTGGACTTGCTCAGTTTCCCATCAACAGATTTCCGCCAAAGATTCTTCGACATGGCAGAAGCTGAACTTGCTTCAGAGTCGCAAGCATCATTGGAAATAAATACGAGGCCGTTGCTCACATTGGAAGGGCCAGCAAGGGCTCGTCTTCTTGCAAGCCTGAGGAAAGAAGCAGCTATAGCCAAAGGCTTCAAAGTGCCAATTATCATATCAAGCGGAACCTCAAACGGACTGTTAATGCGCAAACCGCAAGAACAAGCTGTATTGGCTCAGCTTTTTGACCTTGACCGAGAATGTGCTCTTGATGCTGTCTCAAGAAACCCAATCGGAATTGTCACAAGAAACAGACAAAAACTGAGCCCAAAATTCATCGCACCAGGAATACGACTAGTCAAGAAGGGAAAAGATTGCTGAAAAGAACCAAACGCCGCTACCTCGCATTGCAAGTAGACTCAACAGAGGCAGTCGATCAAACACAACTGATGAATGCTCTCTGGAACTCTATCACGAAACTCTACGGAGAACACGGAGCAAGCCAAACAGGCCTAACCCTCATAGAATACGATCCAGACAAAAAACTTGCAGTCATACGAACAAACAACGCAGCGCTCAACATGACGCGAGCCTCAATAGCTACGATAACAAAAATCGAAGAGAAACCCGTAGCAATACACGTATTAGCAATATCTGGCACAATTAAAGCGCTCCACAAGAACCTAAGACAATAGCCTTTTATGGAAAGTTTATTTGACCCAACCGCTGCTTGAATGTGGGGGATGATGTAGCCGTCCCAGTCGGATTTATACAGATGACGAACTTATGACGGACAGACCCCAAAAACATGTTTTATAACCGCATACGTAGGTCTCTAGCCTTCTTTCTTCTGCGTCCAACAGTCAATCCTAGAAGCATGCCTGCAACGAATCCGCCTATGTGCGCCCAGTATGCCACGTTTCCTGAAGCTTCGAAAATTCCCAAAATTCCCTGCAGTGCAAACCAATAGCCTAGGAAGATGATTGCGGGCAGGGGCAGTATGAAATAGGTTACTAGCGTGAGCACCGTTGCTTTTGGATAGAGCACAACATAAGCCCCCATTACGCCGGAGATGGCGCCAGAAGCGCCTACAACACCAACTAAGACATCTCCGAAGAATAGGCTGTAGGCTACGTGTGCAAAGCTTGCAGCTAAACCGCACACAAGATAGAAAACCAGATAGCTCGTGTGGCCGAAAGCATCTTCGACGTTGTCTCCGAAAATATAGAGAAACAGCATGTTCCCCAACAGGTGAAACCAGCCGTCATGCATAAACATCGACGTGACAAGCGTGTAAAGCATTCTACCTTTCAGAATCTCCCCCGGGACCATCACAAACTCTTCCTCAAGCACTGATGCAAACCGGCTGTCAAGAAAAATGCCCAAACTAGCCAACATGTAGACTAACAGGACGATGAAGTTCACGATCAACAGCATGCGGTTCACATGCGGCTTCGTCGAAGAACGATTGAAGTCTCTCAAGGGAAGCAAATGTTGCCAACTCTGTACAAGCTAAAAACAAATCTACATAATTATCATTTTCCCCGACATTCTAAGACAAAGTCAAATGTTCGGTTAGAAAGCATCGATTAGGGACATAGGCGGGGAGAGGGGGAACACTCGCTGAATCCCCGCCTACACTGGGCACGCTTGCTTCAGTGAACCATACACTCAATCATTTTTTCACAAGTCAAACAGTCTTCAGGAATAGACGTGTCCTTTGGGCGCCGTGCAAGATAACCGAAGAAATGCTCACAGTCTGCGGTTTCTTCAAGTGTGAATGAAGGCTTGTTCAAATCCTTGAATGAAACTGCGTGGCTTTCGTTTTGTTCATTCTTCTGCGCTCTGCTTTCTGGAACTTTTGTTAGACAACGTGGGCAGGCATAATATGTCTGAGTAAGACCGCTTGAGGAAATCTTCGCCAAGAGTGGCTCATGAAATTCTTCTCCACATTCGCCACATCTGAAATCTGAATGGCTTTCGCTGTCTGCTTTCCATGAGTTCAAGTTTCTTTCCATTAACTGGTCACCGGCTGATGCTTATATTGAATATTGATATTTAATAAACCTTTTTGTGTACACGTACAACAAGAAGACACATGGTGGGCCCGCCCGGACTCGAACCGGGGATCTTCGCCGCGTGAGGGCGACGTCCTAACCAACTAGACTACGAGTGCTCTTTGAAAACCCCCAAAGATAAAGACAGTAAAGGCATATAGCGAAATGTTCGGAAGTTAAATGGTCGGCAACACACTAGTGCTGGCGGAGCGACAATAGCCATGCGATTACAGGTCCGCCTGCAATAAGCAATATGACCCGAATGAGTTTCATCTGCAAAATAGTATCTCTAATATCAATTTGAGAATTACCGTTTGCATTGCCTAGAAAATACGTGTTCTGAACGACAATTGAGAACAAGAGTATGCATGCGGCTACCACAGAAAAAAAAGCTGAATGAATAACATTGCTTTTTGCTGTCTTTGAGAAGTATGTTTGGTCAAGCAATGCGAAGAGGAAAAAACCAAAATATGCAGTAATAACACTAGTTACAAACAAAACTATCATACTACCTGTGAGAGAACTTTCACCATAGATCAGTGTTATTGAATAATAGATGTCCGAAGCAAAGCAAAGGCTCAGGGTCAATCCGAGGATCAATACTAGAGAAAAGGCAGCAAAAATTCTGCTTGGTTTATTGAAAAGCAACCTGCAGAGCGCTGAAATGGCCATATTGAACACAGACCAAAGATAGTTGTCATACTTTTTAGGTTTGTGAATTTAGGCTTAATTTTTAGAATTCACATTTTGTTACTTATATTCGACTTTCGAAACTAATTTATACTTCTTTAGATAGAAGTGACGTTGTCAACAAGGAGGATAATAAAATGAAATATCTAAAGCTAAAACCATTAGGACTAATGACGATTCTAGTTATCGCCGCATTAGTAATACCTAAAACTTATGCAATGACACATTACCCTCAATATATGGGTGGAAGTATAGGCGACAGCTGTATCCCCATGGGTACGGGCATTATACTAGGCCATGAGAAGACCTTAGACCTTAATGGCTCATGGGATGTCAAGCATGCTTGGGAAGCCTTTCCACCAGTGGGTTCAGCTGCATGCATATCGTATGGCACTTTTACTGTAGCCGTGTTGCGTGCAACATCAACAAACATCTTTTCGATAACTGGCGCTTTCCTCCTGAACGGTATTGTTGATGTCTATGCGGCTGGTTTCATTTCAGGTGTGGGACATGCAGAATATCATGTGAAAGTATATCTTAGAGTATGGGATCAAAATACCAGCACATATATGACCTCAACAGGTCAAAAATGGGATGATGGACTGGACAATCCCTGGCCCGTTTTATATCACAGATCGCACACATTTTCTAATGAAATAGCTTGCGACACTCTAATTTTCACTCCTGAAGTCGGTCACATATACCATATTGAAGGCGCATTCGAAGTCACCACTAGTGGATGGGCAGGTGCCGCTGGGGTTAGCGGAGGGGTAGCTCAATTTTATGACTATACTACATCAAGTTCAATTAGGCTGACAAGCGTGACTATTACTTACCCATATACATTGACGATAAACTCAAGCAGCGGTGGAACAACGTATCCGTTACCTGGGACATATAGCCACGATGAGGGAACTGTTGTATCGGTGCACGCAATTCCCAATCAAAATTACTATTTTGATCATTGGCTTCTTGACGGAATATATAACTACTCAAATCCGATCAGTGTTACTATGACTAACAATCATTCCTTGTTTGCGTTCTTCTACTATAACGGCGGAGGTGGCGGTTGCCCAGCGCTTTTCGCATGGAACGGAACTAACTACGTAGACTACGGTGTAGTGAATATTCATAACCCTTCTGGAGAAGATGTCGTGAAGGAAGTTCCAATAGAAATCGAAGATTTGGATTCCGCTAGTCATAAGGCTAGATTGAGACTTAGAGAAGGTTGGCCTGGTCTCAATTTTTCTGAATCAGAAATAGATCAGGTGAAGCTTTATGCAATAAGCAACGAAGGGAATCGTGTTCTGTGTCCATTGATATCAGCTTCACATAGCAGGCTCGGAAGCGTTCTTCTTAAACTGTTGCTGAGTGACAATTGGAAAATCCAGTCATTCCTACTCGAAACAATAGACTTGACCTTCATAATACCCTACATAGATGTACAGGGATACATTTTCATAATCGAAGGATGCAACTTTTACAAGATGTAATATTCGTAGCCAAATTTCCTTTTTTTCTCTTTGTTCGTGACAGCATATAACTGGGTAGAGTATCATTAGTGCTGGAGATGCGTCGGCAGAGGTCTTCGAGAATATTTAATGACAAGAAAAATGGATCTAATGATCGTTGCTTTGCTGTCTATTTTCCATTAACTGGTCACCGACTGATGCTTATATTGAATATTGATATTTAATAAACCTTTTTGTGTACACGTACAACAAGAAGACACATGGTGGGCCCGCCCGGACTCGAACCGGGGATCTTCGCCGCGTGAGGGCGACGTCCTAACCAACTAGACTACGGGCCCGCTCTCTGAAACTAATTTGGCTACCTCAGAATTCTGAATACTAATCTCCGCTTCATAAAGCCTTTCCCGAACAGGTCCATACAAAAGAACGGAGAACACGCTTGAAAGACCCTAGCAGAAACAATAACGATCAAGAAAAACTTGAAAAAAGCCTCATAATAGTGAGCTTTATGGTTTTCGCTTTCATAGGCTACTTGTTGACACGTTTCCTGCAATTCTAGCTGACAAGGGTTACTCTTCTTTGACGGTGACGCCTTTCACATCTTTAACCCATGGAACAGAAACAGCATCTTCACGGAACCAGTTCATCAAATCCTTTGCAATGTCGTCGTTGCTAACTTCTGCACTTTCGTCAACAAGCTCAACAATTATAACAGCTTTCTTTCTCTTCAAACATGCTCCCTCAAGCCAAAGCGAGTCTCTTCTTCGCTCTTAAAGAATACTTCTTCTCCCGATGTAAGTAACGACGCGATTCTGAATCAGATATAACAAATAGATTCTACCCAAATATGGGCAAAAGCGTCTGTATGTTTCAAACACAAAGCAATTGCTTGACAACTCACTGTTTTTTGCCGGCATTCAGCGTTTGCATTTCCTGATCCCTGTTGACTGATTCAGAAAGCTTTAAAACATGTTAGACTTTCATTTCAGATATCAGCGCCGAGGTAGCTCAGCCTGGGAGAGCGCTCGACTCGAAGACTTTTGCCTTTGAGGGCGAAGCTGAAGACCGGGTTGTCGCCGGTTCAAACCCGGCCCTCGGCACATTAAACTTAATTTGGGCTTCTTTCGAGTTTTACTTCACAAATAATGTTAATTTTGACCAATCAACATGAAAATGGGGAAATGTGCTCTGCGATGAGGTCTAGACGCTGTCTTCCGAGTGAAACTTCAATGAGCATACGGCTCTGAGATAATGTATTAAGTCGTAAGACTTAAATAGCAAGCCGCCTCTTGATATCCTTGGGAACCCGAGAAAACGATAGGCATGAAAAAGAAATATAGAGCAATCATCTACTTTGTTGCCTGTTTATCCGGATTGGCGATAGGAGTAGCAATAGCATTAGCATCCTCAGGTTACATTGGACTGCTGAACAACTCGTTAAATCCCCCCATAGGGGGCTTTGGATACCCGTCCCATTGGGAGGAACTCGCGTACGCATCATGGGAATGGGGACCCGGCAACGAATACTGCAATATCACGATCAGAAACATAGTATCTTTAGATGCGACCATTGCGCAAGTCAGAATAGACAATAGCACGATAACACCTGATACGCCACTATTGCCTTGCACATTGAAAAAAGATGTTTCAGTGACTATCAAAGTCGCTGGCACATTCATAAGCGGAATGCGGTATTCCTTCATGGTCATAACAGCGAGGGGCAACCAATTCGGACCGCTCTCTCTGATAGCACCGTAAATAGATAAGGCAAGCTGTTTCAATCTATCAACCACAAAAAGCTGGATTGAAGGTCAGTATTTCACAGATTTCTAGCAAGAAAATTGGTTTTAATAAGAGCAAACTACAAAAGAAAACAAAGGAAATTATGTTCTAGCGTTTCGTTAGCATTAGTTATCTTGGACGAACGAAAACCAACTATTGCTTGGCTTATCTGGTACTGGATAAGCCGCATGACAGTAATAGCCCGCTCCGTTAACCCGATAGTCAATGGCACCACTGCTCCAAACGTCATTCGTATCTCTTGTCGATATGTCGTACCACGCACATACTATAGAGCCTGACTGTCCGCTTGACGGTTGGTAGATTGATTCTATTGAAGACTTCCAGATCCCCATCCAATGGTACATATATGTATGGCTGTCAAACCAATGCCAGCTGCCGTCTTGAAGTTGAACGCCGCCCTGCCAAACTTTAGGAGAAGTTTCTTTGACCATGAAGAAGAAGTACTTCCCCATGTCACCAGGGTCTAAGGCGAAAAGCACCGATACGGCATCTCCGCCGTGGTCTATGTATGTAAAGAATGCGCCGAACTCCTCGATGATGCTGTTCCAATCGTAGATGCAGTATAGCCCGACTTCGGCAAGATTACTGAAGATTGGATCTTTAATGCCGAAACCTGTCCAATAACGTGTATCCCCAAAAAACTCATAGTCAAAGTTGATGTGGTTGAGTTTTCCCCATCCTGCCGCCGCTGTCGTTTCTTGCCAGACTTGTCCGTCCATCACGTTTACCCACACATAAAGTTGGACGCAGGTCACATAGATTACGCTGGAAGTCAACGGAGTCATGCCCGATTCTTGGGTTCGCATAGGACCAATGCCGCCGCACACTAGAGCTATTCTGAAATCGCTTATGTACCCATTAATCGAAGATGGGGTAGCCTCACTGAAACAGTCAGATACGTCTAATGAGTACCAAGCGTATGAAGAACTCTCCACAAAAACGATGCCAAGACGGTCTCTGGCAGGTTCAATGCCACCGTACACGTCGAAACTGTCTTCAAAGCCGTCTACCTTTGCGTAGAAATACAATGTCGCGTTATCTAAGCCGCTCGCCCAGACCCCCAAATCATCAAATGTGAAGTAGCTTTCATTTCTTAGCAGTTGCGACCTCATCGTAGCAATATAGTTAGCCGTATCTACGTCTCTTAAATACGGCGAACTACCAATTTCGGACCAAAGTGTCTCTGTTTCAGTGAACCCGTCACAGAACAGAGTGTAGGCATTATGTTGAAGTTTTCCGGCATACGACATGTACCATTCTTGTGCACGTGCAGGTTGGATGCCATCGAATGTACCCAAGGCCATCACTGCGATGAACAGACAACTTACCAAAAGCATTTTTCTTTTCATGTTCTCTCCCTCCCCTCTCTTTTAAAGTAACTTTGATATTAGCTTTTTGCGAGTCGAACGAGGAGGAGAAAACACTTCGGAACGAGGAGAGGAGGCTCGAAAGCCAAGCGAGGAAGAAGCAAATGGACGGACAATCTTGACAAGAAAGTGTAAATCGTATAACGACAGTGTAAACGCTCCTGTGAAGCTAGCCCTCGGCACTATCCAAATTAACGAAAAGCGCCATCTGGGTTTTCTTTTGTTGAACTTATTGCGAGTTTATTGCTCAATCGTGCTTGTAAGGGATGAGAAAATAAGTGAGAGGTGCTACAATTCATTTGAGGTTGAGAGAATGGGTTTTGAGATTGTCTGCTACAAGCCTGAATATGAACAGGCCTTGATTAGTCTATGGAAAGAATGCGGTTTAATTGTTCCTCAAAACGATCCGGCGGAGGATATTAGGAAAAAGTTCGAGTTTCAGCCCGATCTATTCCTTGGTGCATTGTTAGATGCGTATCTTGTTGGTTCGGTTATGGTTGGATATGAGGGACACAGAGGCTGGCTGAACTACCTAGCGGTTTTACCCAAGTATCAGAAGCAAGGTTATGGCAGGAAGCTGGTTGAAAAAGCTATTGAGGAACTGAAAAAACTTGGTTGTTTGAAAGTTAATCTTCAAGTCCGAAAAACCAACACTTCTGTGATAAGCTTTTACGAGCACTTAGGTTTCAAGGATGACAACGTAGTAGGTTTAGGGATGCGGTTAAAATAGCATTAATTGCCCGGTTCAAACATGCCTCTCGATACCAATAGACCATAGGTTTAGAATAGGAAATAGACTAGCAGCGTGGCCGCGAACGTTATCAGAAAGGACGGAATCACGTACTTGTACACTTTGCTTATCGGACACTTGAAGTAGTCTGCAGTAAACGTGAAACAGAGATGCGTTGGCGCGACAGTGTATCCCAAATAGGCACTCATGTAAAGCAGCGACGACGTGGCGGCCGAGAAAGTCACAAGGCCAGCCATCACTGAGGCGCTAATGGCGACTCCGCCTGAAGGGGAACCCATCAAAAATCCCAGAACTGCAGGAACTAGTGTTAACAGCAAAAGGGTGTTCACGTTTCCGTTAGTCGCGTAAGCTTGAAACATCTGCGAAACTCCAGCCGTGTTCATCACATTTCTTAGGAAGAAGGCTCCGTAGGCTGCCATGGTCACGCTGTATATCCCCCAACTCTTGAACGGTTTCGCAAATGTCTTAAGGTGCATCCTGGAAACCAGGATCAAGACCACTATGCCCACAAGAGTTGCGATGAGAACGTCAAAACCTTGTTTTGATAAACCTGAACCAGCAACTCCTAGGCTGACGGCTACTACTATTGTTGCCAGAATCGGCAAAAAGACAATAAGCAATTGTCCAATGTTGGAGCCCATGTTGTTTTTGGGTTCTTCTATTTTCTCAGTTTGGAACTTGCGGGTTTTCCAGAAGCCCAAAAAATAGCCTACAATAATCATCACGATTACTACTGGGATTTGTCGACTGATTATCTCTGGAACTGTTGTGCTGGTCAGTGCCGCGGTTATTATGAGCACTTGGCTAAGTGGATAAACAGGAAAGACAGTGTGTCTGAACCACAGATTCACGTAAGCTTTCTTTTCTGCGCTCATTCCGAGTTTTTCTGCTTCTGAGTCCACGAGCGGCGCGGACATGAGCGCCCCACCAGCCACTGGCAATAAACCTATCACTGCAGGTAGCGTGCACATTATTATCTTAGGATTCTTGATAAGTTTGCTTAGGCTCTGGCTGAGGCGATTGATGAGCCCTGTTTCCTTGTAAAGTTGGCTTAACAGCATGACTCCGAAAGTTGCGAGCACTATTGACGCGCCAAGTCTGCCCTCATCCATCTGGAGGTCAGTGGTCTTGTAGATCACCATCGGTATTTGAGTCCAATCCAGCGCCAATAACGCCAGTAGCAGCGCTGTTCCATTCAGAGTTATTGCCAGATTAGCTCTTTTAAGCAGCATTACCCCTAGAAAACAGAAAGAGATTATGATTGCCGGAAGAGGCTCAATCAATCCCAACTTCTGACACATCATCTATGTTTTTGAGGAGAAACGCAAAATGCACAGCTTGGCTCTTATTCCTTTCTTTGTCATTTTATAAAACTCTACAAGTTTGGCCAAGAATTTGAACTGAGTTTTCGGCGGAAAGCTTATGTGCAGTTTCAGAAAAGGAAAATAAGAACCTTACCCATGTGTCTCTGGCCATGGCATGTGCGGTCGTAGTCTAGCCTGGTCTAGGACATCAGCCTGCCACGCTGACGACCCGGGTTCAAATCTCGGCGACCGCACCAAAACAATTTCCAATCAAAGAATCTTTTGAGAATTGTGAACAGTCAAAAACTGGTTACTTTCGCGTGATGTAGATTGTGGGTGTGGAAACTCATGTCCCTTTTATGGTTGTTCTTTCCACTTTTGCTGCCCACGGGATAAGATGAGTATTCTCTGAGAGTTCTTCTGATATCTCTCTTTCAAGCTCTTTGTTTGTCTTCTCAGAGCTTTCCTCAACAAGCGAGATTTCAATTACTGCTTTCTTAGTCATGATGTCTTGCACCTCCTCATTGATTTTGATGAGAAGATAGGGCTCTATCTCTGTTGTTTAAAAACTTGTCTGACTGTCGATTGGTGAAGATGTTTCTAATGATTCTCTATGTTCTCAAGTCTATTGATTATTGACTCTTCCTTACGATTTTTATGTTTACAAGTTTCGGGATTTCTTTGCAAAGTTCACAAAGATCTTTCGCTGCCAAGTCTGGTTTCTGTTTGCTTTCCGACAGGTCCTCAAACGTGTAGAATTGCGATGGAACAAAAACTGTTTTCATGCCTACTGCTTTAGCGCCCTTTATATCTTCTTGAGGGCTATCTCCAACATACATTGTCTCTTCTGCTGTCACTTTCAATCTTCTCAATGCTTCTATAAAGATTTTAGTGTTAGGCTTGCGCCAACCAGTTTCATCTGAGACTAGGATCACGTTGAAGTATTGATTTATGTCCAGTTTTTTCAAGCCTGCATATACTACCGGTGCGAATGTGAAATTTGAGATCAAGCCTAGCTTATGTGTGATGGACAGTTTCTTCAGCAGGTTCTTTGCGTATGGTCTCAGTTCAAGGGTTTCTATGTAATCTTCAAAGAATGCGTTAACTGCTGTTTTGATTTTAACGTCTTCTGGTTTCGTGTTGAATCCAAGCGTGTTTAGGGCTTCTGATACCCAGATGGCATTTGTCACTTCAACTAGCTGCTCATAACGTATGACTCGATATTTCTCGTGGGCTTGGCTATACGCCTGCAAAAACTCTTCTGTGCTCGTTTTGAAGCCTGCTTCTATTATGGCTTGAGCCAATTTCATCTTCGAGTTTTCCATGTCGTAATCTACTACATTTGTCAGCGTGCCGATGAAGTCGAAGATTACCGCTTTGATCTGACGCATTTCACTGTCCTCTTTCGTGTTTTAGTTATTGCAAATATGGTTTTGCAATGCATATTTTCAGATAATAAGATTTACGTACATATTCGCCAGTCTGACATATTGAGTTCTTATGTCTTTCCGAGAGTACCTGCACGAGAAAGCAGAGGAGTCCCGCCACAATGAAACCTTAGCTTACCTCATGTTTCTGGCAGGTGCAGTTTTCTTCGTAGGAGCTATTCTGGCAACTCTAAACTTGCCTGAAAAACTCGATTGGTTTCTGATCTTGCCATATTGCGCGGAGCCTAGCTCAGGGATGTTTTTAAGTTTTGCAATGCTTATCAGTGGGGCTTCAATGATTTTCTTAGGCATAGCCGCTGGTCTTCATTACTCGAACGACCGAAGCTGGTACATGCAGGAGCTACGCAAATCCAACACCGTTGAAAACGGCATAGTACACAAGAAATCAAACACCGGCGAACATAAGAATAGGAACTCCAAGGCATAGCGCTCACCCGGTTTTTTCGAGAACGTCTTTGTACAAGCATAGCTGAGTTTGAAAGAGTTAAATATTGACGTTTCTGAGATGAATGGCTAACCTGCTGGAGATGTGGAGATGAAGGAGAAGCTTGTTTCAATCGTATCTCTGATTGTGCTTGTTGCTCTAGGCATCATTGCCTTTGCATTAACTCAATTGAGTACAGAGTCTTCCTATAGATTCTTGCTTGCACTTTACCCCTTGGTGGTTGTTTTGTTTGGCGTGGCCCTTTTGCGGCAGAGTGGTTTGACAATGTCTTTTGTTGGTTTGGTTTTGACTATCGTGCTCGCAGTCTTCCCATTTGAGACGCCAATCGATGTTGTGTTTGGAGCTTCGATGGTTGGTTTTTTAAAGAGTTTCGGGATTTCGATTTCAGTAGCCGCGACTATGTTGATGATTTTTCTTATGAAAGAAGTTGGCGCGTTGGATACTGTTTCGAAGGTCATTAAACAACAGGTAGTTGGTGACGAGGTTCGTGCTTTATACGTTGGCATAGGCTTTGGGTCGTTTCTCACTTCCCTTGGAGTTGTTACTCCCGCTCTGTTTCCACCTTTGCTTATTACGATGGGCTTCGCGCCTTCATCTGCTGTAGCTATTGCAGTGTTGGGTTATGATCCTACGACGAGTTTCAGTTTGCTTTCGATCCCGATTACTCTTCCGGCTGAGGCAAGTTTCAGATTGATTGGTGTTGCTATCAACCCGGTTGCCTTTGCTTTCAAAATCGCTTTGTTTTTGCCTCTTGTTTCTACGGGTTTTGCGTTTGCGATTTTGTGGTTAACTGGTGGAAAACAGTCAATGCGAAAGGGTGCTGTTCCTGCCGTCATTTGTGGGTTGGCTTTAGCTTTGGCTTGTTTGGGCACGGTCGCGCTTGATTATTTCACTGGCGTTGAATATGTTCCCTTAAGGATTGTTGGAGTTATTGCCGGTTTGTGCGCTATGGTTTCGGTTTACCTTTATCAGAAACTCTCCAAAACAAAGACCAAGCAAGAGACTGCCAATTATCCTTCTAGAAGAGATGTTTGGCGTGCTTTTTCTCCTTGGATATCATTGACTGTTTTGGCTGTTGTTGTTAGTGTTCCACTGGTCGGCAACTGGCTTTCCAACGTCCTTGCTGGTTGGGAGAAGATCGCTGTGCCTGGCGGCGAGACGGTTGATTTGAATGTTTTGTCTCAGATTTACACTTGGATTTTCGTGGCTGTTTTGCTTTCGTTGCTTACACTTAAGCCGACGAGGAAGCAAGTTAAAGATGCGTTTATTGTTTGGGCTAAGCGTTTTCCGGGTCCATTCCTAGCTTTTGTTCTTTACTTTTGCATGGCTTATGTTATGTCCTATTCGCCGATGAACGTGGTGCTTGGAAAGACTTTGGCTTCGGTTTTTGGCGCTGGCTACATTTTTGTGGCTGCGAGTTTAGGTCTGTTTGGGGCCATCGTTGGAGGTTCGGAAACCACTTCAAACGTGCTTTTCATGAAGATCCAGAAGACTGCATCAGACAGTGTTGGTTTAGGTGAAGCTGGGTTTATGACAGTTTATGGTAGTCACGCGGTTGCTGGTGGAATCGCAAGTGCGGTTACGCCTGCGAAGATCAACAATGCGGTTGCGACTATCGATGCGGAGAAGGGTACTGAGTCGCTTATCATGCGGAAGCATCTGATTGTAGCGGTGCTGCTTACGATAGGTACCGGAATATTAACAGGTGTACTTGTAAACATTGGCATATAGAACAGTGAGGGAAAATCCTTTCTCCTATGTGCTTGCCCTTTTAAGTAAAACATTTCTGCCGCGGAAATACCGCAACCAAACTGAAAGAGATCACAGGTCTTACATTTCTGAAGCTAGTTCTTGAACACTCTTGCCGATTAACGTATCCAGAAGCTTGTTCGGGATGCCTATGGCCTCTTCGACTTTCGTGTCATACGGAATTTCCGTCAAATAAGCTATGCTCAGTTCGCGCGTTTGTTGTTGAATAGTTCTTGACTGATCCATT
>Ga0315293_10002585_pt1 | contig 17384 bp, 11 predicted proteins | sample YL17G13_20_MG_FD_203071 | JGI IMG/M metagenome (GOLD analysis project Ga0315293, IMG submission 203071) | Sediment microbial communities from Yellowstone Lake, YNP, Wyoming, USA - YL17G13_20 | ecosystem: Environmental > Aquatic > Freshwater > Lake > Sediment | place: USA: Wyoming | collected...
GCGCCGTCCGGGACGCTCGGCCGGATCGGCATTCCGAAAGCCGGAAAGACGATCACACGCGTCATGGTGAACGGCCGGCTGGCCTGGGACGGCGTTTTTCATCCGGTCCCAGGCCTCGGAGGAGCCGGCCAGGATCCGGAATTCGTGTACTTCACGTCGGTCGAGCCCGGCACTTATGCCTTCTCCACGGCTTATCGAGGCAAGACGCCGGCCTATCACGAACCGCCGGAGGAGTATGCCGCCCGTTTCATCAAACAGGATACGGCCACGCGCGGCAACTGGGGCGGCGTCTTCGGCAGGGACGGCTATGTCCTTTGCAACTACTCTCTCGACGGCCGCGATAAAAGATCCCTGCCTCCCTATGTGACATCCCTGGAATATTTCAGGGCGTTTCCGAAAGCCGGCCGGCCCGATGCCACGGCCTGGGCGTCCGGGACGTTGGATACGCGGGCCCTTTCGTCCGATCCGGGCAACACCGCCCCGCGAAACGCGGCCTGCGTTTCCAACAGCGATCAAACCATGACCGTGACGCTCGGGACCGAGGGCACCCGGCCTTATCAGGTGGCTCTGTACTTCGTCGATTGGGACGACAAGGGCCGGCGGCTTGCGGTGGAGATGTTCGATGCCGATACTCTGAAGTTGATCGCCCCCGTCCGCCTCGTGAACGGATTCTCCGGCGGCGCCTACCTGGTTTACGAGTATGACAGGTCGGTCAAATTCAGGATCGAAAAAGTCCGGGGGGACATCGTCACGCTGAGCGGGATCTTCTTCGATCCGCGAAAAACATCCTGACCGCGCGAAATCCCGAGTCTAGCCGGCCGGTTCGGTGATCCCCGGGTAGTACTTGCCGACGAAGCCCTCCTGGACCTTGAAGGACCAATGGACGTCGCGGACGTGGTTGGCCGCGTCCTGGCCCCGTCCCTTACGCAGGAGGTCGATGAGGGCCTGGTGCTCAAGGATGGAAGACTCCTCCCACTCCTTGACGAACCCTTTCGGCCGGGGGAAATCGTAGAGACGCTTCTTGAGATTGTTGACCAGCTTGACCAGGCTGTCGTTGCCGCAGAGGTTGAGGAAGGTATTGTGGAAGGCCAGGTTCCGTTCGTAGTAGAGGTCGAAATCGTTGGCAGCGATCGCCTCCTTCATGCCGGCGTTGAGCTTCTGCATGGCCTCGATGTCGGAGGCCTTGAGGCGTTCGAAAGCATTGAGCATGGCCATGCTCTCGAGCGAGCCGATGATCTCGTAGTAGTTCCGGATGTCGTCTTTCGTGAGAGAATTGACGACGACCATCCGCCGCGGCAGGATGGTCACGAATTCCTCCATCTCCAGCTGGAGGAGCGCGTCGCGGAGGGGAGTTTTGCTGACGCCGAGCTTATTCGAGGTCTCCTCCATGTCGATGGCCGACCCCGGCAGGATGTCCCCTCGCCGCATCTGCTCGCGCAGGTACTCATAGACCTGCTCCTTGAGGGACTTGATATTGAGGATCGGTTTTCCGGGCATGATCGGTGTCCTTTCTTATGGCCTGGTTCAGCGGACTTAGGATATTGACATGCTCACTCTAAGTCAACCCCAGGACTTCACGGGGTTAACCCCAGGACTCCTCGGCCGGGCCGGAAGAATTCCCGTTACCAGGATCCTCCGGCTCTGGTAGAATGGGCGATGAGGTGAAGGCCATGGACTCCCCAATTCGGATGAGACACATCACGGACGAGGAGGTCCGGCGCGCCCTGACCATGCCCGAGGCGATCCGGGCTGTCAAGGAAACCTACATCGAACTCTCCACGGGCCAGGCCCGGGTCCCGGCCCGGACCAGCCTCGAGATCCCCGAGTTCCGGACGACGGCCCTGGTCATGCCGGCCTACCTGCCCCGGACAAAAAGGATCGGCCTCAAGTTGATCTCGCTCTGCGAGGACAACCCGTCCAAGGGGCTGCCTTTGGCCCAGGCCGTGGCCATCCTGATGGACGCCGAGTTCGGGACGCCGCTCGCGGTGATGAATGCGGCCCACCTCACCGCCGTCCGGACCGGAGCGGGCTCCGGCGCCGCCACGGACGTTCTGGCCCGCCGGGACGCCCGTGTGGCCGCGATCTTCGGCGCCGGCGTTCAGGGAAAAACGCAGCTGGAGGCCGTCGCCGCCGTCCGCCCGATCCGAAAAGCGCTTGTCTTCGATGTCGACCCCCGGGCCGCCGCGGCCTTCGCCAAGGAAATGGGGCACAAGCTCGCCCTGGACGTGGAGCCCGCCCCCTCGCCCGAGGCCCTGCGGGAGGCGGACGTCATCTGCACGGCGACGACGTCCGCGGTTCCGGTCTTCGCGGACCGGGACCTCAAACCGGGCGTCCATATCAACGCCGTCGGCTCCCACAAGCCGCATGTCCGCGAGATCCCGGGCGAGACCATCCGGCGGGCCAAGGTCTACGTCGACCAGCGGCAAGCCTCGCTCGAGGAGGCCGGCGACCTGATCATTCCCCTGCGAGAGAAGCTCATCGACGAGGACCACATCCTGGCCGAGATCGGCGAGGTCCTGGCCGGGCTCAAGCCGGGCCGCCGCTCCGACGACGAGATCACCGTATTCAAGGCCGTGGGCAACGCCGCCCTGGACCTGGCCATGGCCAGCCTGGTTTTCGGCTGAGGGAGAACAATGGAATTCATAAGCATCTTCAACGACGTCCTCGGTCCGGTCATGCGCGGGCCGTCGAGCTCCCACACGGCCGGGTCCTATCACATCGGCCGCCTCGTCCGCTCCCTGCTCGGGGAAGACGCCGCGACGGCCGCGTTCACGTTCGACCCCAACGGCTCTTACGCCAAGACCTACCGTCAGCAAGGCGTCGACCTGGCCCTCGCCTCCGGCCTCCTCGGCTGGCCGATCACCGACGGCCGCTTCACCCGGGCCCTGACTGCCGCCCCCGAACGCGGTCTCAAGCTCCGTTTCCGGATCGCCCGGCTCGACAAGGCCGACCATCCGAACACCGTGAGAATGGAGCTCGTTTCGAAGAGCGGAAGAAGGCTCGAGGCCACGGCCAAGTCGGTCGGCGGCGGCATGATCGCGCTGACCGAACTCGACGGCTGGCCGGTCCTTCTCGACGGCAAGAGCCACGAGGTCATGGTCCTGGCCGGCACGCGCCAGGCTCGGCCGATCGAGAAGATACTTGCTGCAGACGGCCAGCTCGCCGGCCGGCCGGTCCGTTCGACGAAGGGCGGAAAGGTCTTCCTCTCGTTCAAGCGGAAAGCGCCGCTGAGCGCGGAGGCCCGGGCCATGCTCGGCCGGCTCCCGAACGTCCACGGGATCTGGTCGGCCCCTCCCATTTTCTATATTAAAAAAGGGGAGCCCCTTTTCCAGAGCGGCACGGAAATGGTCGAAGCGGCCCGCCGCAAGCGCCTCTCGCTGGGTAGGATCGCCCTGGCCTCCGAAGCCGGTCTCCTGGGCCTCTCCGAAAAAGAGGTTGTCGGTGAGGTCCTGAGACGCTACGGGATCATGCGGGATTCCGTCCGCCAAGGCCTGGCCGGCCGTGAGCTAGGGATGCAGCTCCTGAAGCCTTCGGCCGGGAGGATCTTCCGGTCCGAGGCCCGGGGCATCCTCGCCGTTGGCGGCCTCCACGCGCGGGCGGCGGCCCGGGCCCTGGCCGCCATGCACGTCTCTAACAGCAAGGGCATAGTCTGCGCCGCGCCGACCGGCGGGTCCGCGGGCGTCCTCCCCGGGGTCATGGTCACCTTGGTCGAGGAGAAGAGGCTCGACGACGAGAAAACGGCCCTGGCGCTTCTGGCCGCCTCCGCGGTCGGGCTCATCGTCGCCGGCCGGGCGACCTTCGCCGCTGAAGTCGCCGGCTGTCAGGTCGAGATCGGCGCGGCCGGAGCCATGGGCGCCGCGGCCGTGGTCGAAGCGGCGGGCGGGAGCGCGGGCCAAGCGGCCGACGCCGCGGCCATCTCCCTCCAGAACACCATGGGCTCCGTCTGCGACCTGGTCCAGGGGATGTGCGAGATCCCGTGCCACACGCGAAACGCCGTGGCCGCGTCGAGCGCCTTCGTCTGCGCCGACCTCATACTCGGCGGCTACGTGAATCCCATCCCTCTCGACGAAACGGTCGACGCCGTCTACGCTTCGGGGAAGATGCTGCCCGTCGAGCTCCGCTGCACGGCCCTGGGCGGACTGGCCGTCACGCCCTCGGCCCTCGCCCTCGGCCGTAAATTCTGACTCAGATCATCTTCTTATTGGTTCTTCTCCCGAGATCGGGAAGCAAAGGGGGGTGGTGGTGGTAGATATCGCCCTGAAGACCCGCGTAGCGGAAAGCCAAAACTCGTTTCAGATATTTCCTAAAAGCGCGGCTCCGAACTGCTCCGCCGCACTTTTATCGGTCGCTCCTAGGACTCCGCTCCCCGCCGGTCGGCGGGGCCATGATCCGGCGGGTGTACTCGGTCTCTACGTTCTCGAAGAAAACCCCCTGGAAGCGGCCCGGCTCGAGGTTCGGCAGACCGACCTCGATATCGCAGGGCGAATCAGGCCTGAGCCGGGAAACGTCCGCGTAATGGCCGATGAACGTCCTTTCCGGCGACTGGGGATAGACGCTATTGTAGGCCTTGAGTACCTCGACGGGCGCGCCGTTGACCTTCAGACTCACGGCCATGGCGTCCGCGCCCTCGGCGATGGGCAGGTGGAGGAGGAGGCGCCAGGGACCGAGCCAGGGCGCGCGGAGGTCGTCCTCGGTGTACGTGACCGGCCAGATTTTTTTCCTCTCGGCGAGCTGGGCGAAGATCCGGGCCGGGATGGTGAACCTGGCCTTGAACGTCCCGCCGGTGAAGCCGGCCGGGACCTCGCCGATGCTCTGGGAGCGGCCGAAGGCCCGGCCCGCGAAACGGACGTTCGCCGTCAGCTGGCCCTTGTCGGCCTTGAACGGATAGGGGACGCCGTTGACGGACAGGGTGCGCACGCGGGCCTTCTCCGGCAGGAGGACGAGAAGCCGGCGGGTCGTCCCCACCTCCGCGGTGACGTCGGCCAGGACGAGCCGCCCCGCGTTCAATGAAACCTTGCCCGGGGCGTTGAAGAGGATGGGTTCCGCGATCTCCGCCGGGGCCGGGAAGACCTCGAGGACCATGGCCTCCCGTCCGGCGATCGGCAGGACGGCCTCGCTCCCGTGGGCCCAGAGCCCCTTAGGCGAAGCGATGAGCCGGCCCTCTTCCGGATAGAGCTCCTTGATCATGAACCGCTCGCCCTTGACGAGACCGATCGAGGCATCGAGCTTGAAGCGGGCCTCTTTGCGCCCGGGGTTGGGATTGAACAGGAAGACGATGCCGCGGTCCTCGACGATCGCGGCCGTGCCGTCGACGCGGCCGGCCATCGGCGGTCCGATGATCGGCCGCAGAGCGTGGAGGAAGCGGGCGTTCTCGTCGGTCCAATCGAGCCATTTCCGGAACCAGGCCTTGTCTTCCCCGGAGAGTGCCGCGAATTCCTCGGCGTCCCGGGCGGGGATGAAATTGACGACGTGGTGGAAGGGCGCCGTGGCGATCGAGGACAGGAGCGAGTATTTCCAGCCGAGATAATCCCAGTCCTTCGGCCGGAAGCGGTCCCGGCGCATGACGCCCTTCTCGTCGGTGCGCTCCGACTGGTGGGTGATGAATCCGGGCATGATCTCGGGCGGCGCGAAGCGCTCGACCCGGTAGGTCCAGGCGGCGAAGCGCTGGCGGTTGGCCGACACGCGGTCGGTGTGGAGATCGGGAAAGGCCTTGAAGCTTTCCGGCTGTTCGTCGGTGAGTGTCGGGTGGGGATAGGACCCGGCCAGCCAGGTCCAGGGCCCGAAGTTCTGGTACTGCTGGCGGCCGTCGACGACAACGTCGAAAGCCTCCCGGCGCAAGCTCTCCAGGATGCGGCGGCAGCCGTACCACTGGGCGTACTTGCTCGAGGCCTTGTCGTAGGCGATCCACCAGTGGTCGAAGGAGAAGCCGGCGGCCCCCGTTTTTCTCATGAAGCCCGTGAGCTTGTCCAGCCACCAGTCCTGGAAGCTGCGCAGACCTGTGTCCGCCCCGGCGTAGCCGCCGACCTCTTTCGCGGCCCAGGCGGTCCACTCCGGATTTTGAAGGAACGGCAGGGACGGATAGGAGTAGGACATGAGCTTGAGGTTCTTCGAGGCGGCGTAGTCGAGCATGGACTTGAGCCCGGCCGGGACGTCGTCGCGCCGCGGGTCCCACTCCCCTTTCCGGATCTTCTGGCCCAACCCGAACCAGAGGACGTTCTCCCAGCCCCAGGCGTCGGCGTTGTCCTCGAGCCGGGAAAGCTCGCTGTTGGCCGGGGTATAGAGCAGATGGGTGACGCCGAGCTCGGCCGCCCGGTCCATGATGCGCTTGTATTCCTCGACGCCCTCGGGTGTCCCGACGTCGATCTGGTAGTCGTTTTCGCACCAGGGGATGTGGACGCGGACGCTTCGGCCGGGGTAATACAGGAGGAACGCGCGAACGCAGCCGGTCAGGGCCTCGACCTCGTTGGCGTCGATCGTCGGCGACTCCTTGAGAAGCTTGTCGTAGTCGGCGACGAATTTCCACTCCGGGACGGCTTTCGCCGGGAAGCGCGTGCCGGAGAGCTCGTAGAGTCCCAGGCAGAGGCGGTCGGAGGCGAAGGCGCCATAATCGCGGCTCCAATCCATGTCCGGGGCGTAGGAGACGGCGACATCGCGGCCCTCGCGCGTCCAGGCCATGAACGGGTTTTGGAGAAGGAAGAAGACCCCCCAGGCGGGCGCGGCGGGAGACCCGCCGGCGGCGGCGAACCGGCACAGGGCCCCGTAGGAGCCGCCCGCGAGCTTGAGCTCGTCGGCGACGGGAAGGCCGAGCGAAGCGGCCAGCGGCTTGACCTCCTGGACGCGGAAGATGCGGCTTCGGGCCGAGGTGACGACGATCTGCTTCGTCAGGAAATCCCAGGCCGGCTTGAGCTCGTAGATGACGTCGAAGGTGTACGGGTCCCGGGTGTAGCGGTAGGCAATCTTGGCCGGGGTCGTCTCGATCTCGGCCGGGCCGAGGCTGCCGATGTCGACTGCCGCGCCGTCGATCGTGACCGAGGACGGGTCGGCAGAGAACGTGAGCGTCCGCCCGGTCTGCGGCGCGGCGAGGGAGAGGGAGACGAGCCCGCGGTCGTTGAAAACGGCCCGGAGCCGGCCGTTGTCAAGGACCATGTCCTCGGCGGCGGCCGGGACCGCCGCGGATAAGAATAAGGCGGCTAGGCTTAGGGAAACGAGGGCGGGCAGGGCGACTTCGATGAGTTTCTTGCGGCCGGTCATGCTGTCCTCCTGGCGGCTCTAAACACGGACCAGCCGGCGTCTTTGCGTCGTCCTTTGCGTCGAATGCGTCGCTTGGCACGCATAGAAGTCGTTGAAAATAAGTAAGTTTTTGACATAACTATGCGTCCGGCTTGCTTCTCTTTGCGATTTCGCTCTCGTTCCCCCGCTTGGCCGACGCGTGCAGCCAGCGCGCCCACCGGCGTTGGCCTTCGACGCGGATACGACCCTCGTCGCGAAGCGCACGTAAAAGGCCCTGTACCTGATTACGGTTCAGCCCAGGGAGGACCTGCTGGAGCTCTTCGAAACGGGCGCCCGTCGCAGCTGAGTCCTCGATATGCCGCAGGAGGAGTGACTTGTTCGTCTCGCGGTCAAGTCCCCTTCTGCGCGTGTAGGCGCCGGCGCGCCCGAGAAACCGATAGAACCTCCGCGACAGCAGGTAGCGCGTACCACGCCCGCGGCTCATACGCTCGATCACCCCATGCTCCAGGAGGGCTTGAACTCGCGGGGCGAGATAGGGCGGAACCCGCTGCTCCCGGTGGACGAGGTCGATGACGAGGAAGTCCTCGGTGCTGAACGCGGCAATCCGCTCGTGTCCCATTTCTTCCAGATAGCGCAGGAACTCCGGGTCCTGGATCTCGCCGTGCAAGGTCACCCAAACGGAGTGCTCGCTCGTCCGGGAGAAGTCGGGAAGCCGTTTGCCCTGGCGGATGCACGAGCGGTAAATGAGGTCGAATCCCTGACCCGCTCGCTCGACAAGCCCGCATTTCCCGAGAACCTCGGCCACCCGGCGGTTGCGGGGGTTCTGCTCCCAGAGGAGGTTCTGCTCGTTGATGCCTGCTGTAAAACCGCCAGGGCTCACGATCTCGATGCGGCGCGGATACTGCCGGACGAAGATCGATCCCGAGTGCCGGTAGTCCCGATGGCTTGCGGCATTGAGGACCGCCTCGCGCACCGTCCGCTCGTCGAACGTGGGAACGTCCCACACGAATAGCCCCTGCTGGAAGTGCTGGAGGTCGTTGCGCAGGTTGATGGCCTGCCACAGCTCGTCGAGCACGGGCAGGAAGCCGCGGCGGAACTCCCGACGGTCCGCCGCCGGTCCCGGCTCCTCGCCCGAGCGGTACTCGAAGACGATTTCGGCTTGCGCCAGGTGCCGGCCCAGTGCCTCCCGCGTCCCCAGCAGAATGAGGGCGGCGTAGGTCAGGCGGCTGTCGACGAGAAGCTCGGCATCCGCGAGGAGGCGCTCGGAGGGCCGGCTCGCGATGTCCTGCCCCGGGACCTTTCGCTGCCAGAGCCTCCGCAGGAGCTCGACCGCATCCGGGTCGAGGTCTTGCAGCCGCGCATCGGGACAGATCTCCGCGGAGAAGTCCGGTCCAGTTTCTTCATGGATCCGGCGGAGTTGCTCGTCAGACATGGGGACCAGGGCATCGCCGGCACGCATCCAGAACGCACCCTCGTAATGCCAGGCTGTCCCCGGCAGTCGCGGGGGCACGTGGACGACCAGCACACGCTGCCCGTCATGGAGAGACTCTTCGATCCGGATACGATGACCGAGCCGTTCGAAGAGCCCCGCCTCGGTCCGTCCGGGCTCGGCGAAGGCCTTGGTTCCGACTACACGCCGCGGTCGCGGGTCGGTTACGCCCAAAACGATGGTTCCACCTCCTTCGTTCGCCAGCGCCACGCAGTACTTGACGAGTTCCTCGAAGGAGAAGCTCCCCGACGCTGCCTTGAACTCGATACGGGTGCCTTCGGGGCTCGCCAGGATCCTCCGGAGCTCTTCGGCGGCAGTCATCGTGGTGCCTCCGCCCGCGCCAGCTGATCCGCGAGCGGAAAGATGAGAATTTCCTTTTTCCACGGCGTGTTGAATTCCCTCTCTCGGCGCTGAATCTCCCCGCCTAGCCATGCTGATACTGTATCGCCGGCCGGGCGGCGCTGTCAATAACCACGGAAAGCCACGCTGACCTTAAAGGCCGCGCCGTCGATCGTGACCGAGGCTGGGTCGGCGGAGAACGTGAGCGTCCGCCCGGTCTTCGGCGCGGCGAGGGAGACGAGCCCGCGGTCGTTGAAAGCGGCCCGGAGCCGGCCGTTGTCGAGGGCCATGTCCTCGGCGGCGGCCGGGACCGCCGCGGATAGGAACAAGGCGACCAGGCTTACGAAAACGAGGGCGGTCAGGGCGCGCTTCGCGGTCATGGGGCTCTCATTGAGGGGCATGACGTGATTATAAACGAAAAGTCATCGCTGTGGGGAGAAGAAAGCGGTTTGTTGAGTTCTTGTCGAGTTAGTTGACCGTTCTTTCGGGCTGTAGGAAATTCCTTTTTCGCGGCGCACACATTTGCCGGCAATAAGGCTCGGAGTTGCGGCCGCCCATAACAAGATGTGTCCGCTACTGATGAATTTCGCGATCGTGAAGCTCTCCGCCATGCGGTATTGTCCCGATTTCTGCAGAGGAATGTGCGGTTGTGAGATGATGAAGCTCTCCGGACCAATCGTCTATTTTCTAATGCCAGAGCAGCCGATAGACCTTGAAAACCCTGTATCCGTCCTCTCGTTCCTGGAAGCAGTATAGCCGGTTTCTCGTCGCCTGGGCGCAGGCGGCAATCTCTCCCCAGCTGAGGATGTTGAGAGATTTTCTCCTGATGAACAGGCCGTCAGAATCGAAAATGTCGTACCAGTACTCGCCAGGATTGGTTCCTTTTTCGAAGGTCATGACGAAAAGCCTGTTGTTCTCATCCGGGAAAAAATCGCAGATGGGCAGGTAATAGTCCGGAAAGTATGTGGCCATACCCACCTTGGCGTACCTTTCTTTTCTCTTCTTCACGATGTCTCCGGAAACTTTAACCGGCGTAGATTCTTTCCTGATCTTCTTCAGCAAGTTGCCGTTGAGGTCGAACTTCAGGATTTCATAGCCCCTATCTTCGTTTCCGATGAAAAGGCTGTCCGTGGACGGCTTTGCCGTGAAAAAGTAGTTTTGATTGATACCTCGTCGCCCTTTTTTCAAGGGATTGGGGTATTTGAAAACATCCAGTTTTTTCAACTCGCCCAGGTTGCCGTCCAGGAGATAGAAGGTATAGTCAAAGGAATCTGCGTTGGGCAAGGATTCGGCGTTTGGATCCGCGAGCGAGCCCTCCGCTTTTCCGACGAATCTGTCCTCGGCGAGAGGGTAGATAATATAGTAACGTCCGTCCGCGGGATATCTGACTTCCTTTATGAGTTTACCTTCCTCCGTAAACCATATGAGTTTCTGGGGGTGATCCGAGACAATCATATTGCCGGCGGTTGTTATGCACGCCGCGCTGATAAACTGCAGCTCTCCGGGGCCCTGGCCGTTTCTAGCCCAGGACCGGAGGAATTTGCCGTCCGGGCCGAACTTGAAGATCGTGTCTCCGTTTTTATGAGAAAGCATGAAGTAGATGAAGCCCTTGGCATCCACGACAAAATCCGTGGCGTCGGCGATCCCCAACTCCCCGATTTCCGGGCTTCCGAAATCGATGGTCATTTCCTCTTCGAGCTTAAAATCCGTCGGCTCATTCGTGACGGAGTATGGCTGGCGATGGTTGAGCACGACCTCGACGCCGTTTTCGGCGATCTTGTCAATCTTGGGTCCGGACTGTTTATCTGTTCGGCAGGAAAAAGCCGAGGCACAGAAAAGAATCACGGCCAACCATTTATTTATGGCTTTCTCCCTGGAAATATAAGAATTTGTTTTTATGCCGATACTGTATCGCCGACCGCGCGGGGCTGTCAACAACTCTTCCACGCGGCAAATCTGAGGTTCGTTTCGGAGCCCCGGCAGCCACTTATTCCTAGGGGCTCCGGCCAGGCATCCAGACGGAACCGAGCCAACCCTTCCGACACAAGCCGGCCAGTGATCACGGCGGGAAGACGGCTGCTGTCGATCGCCGCGCTGGAAGCGTGGATTGAGCCCGTTGGAAGATGCCGGGGACCTTTCTGCTCGCGAGCCGCGTTAGATCCGTATCACAAAGGGCTCCTTCGATCGCCCGTGGCTCAACGCCAAATGAAGACTGGTGCTAGCCACGCGCCGATTTTTTGAGGATCTCCCTCAAGAAATGAGGCAACCGATGCAACGGCAGTTCTCGGATTGACAGGGGGCGGGCCCGATGCTACTAATGAGGCGCCTTCGGGAATTCGGGGCGTTCGCAGCCCCGCCGGAGCCTTTCAGGAGGTCCCATGAGAGTCCCTCGCAGGTTCGTTTCGTACGTCATCCTCGTCTTTTGCCTCGCGCTGTCGTCGGCCGCGGCCGGCAGTCCCCAGGACGGAGCGGCGCTCGCCGATACCATGTTCGCAGCGGCCTCGGTCAAGCCGGTCGTGTCCGTCCTAGCCTATCCCTTCAACCTGAAGAACGTCCGGCTTCTCGATGGACCGTTCAAAGCGGCCATGGAGCGCGACCTCGGCTACATGTTGAGCCTCGACAACGACCGCCTGCTCCACATGTTCCGGGTCACGGCGGGGCTCCCCTCCACGGCGGAGGCCTACGGCGGCTGGGAGAAGGCCGACGTCGAGGTCCGCGGCCACTCGATCGGCCATTTTCTCTCCGCCTCCGCCCTGATGTTCGCCTCGACGGGCGATGCGCGCGTGAAGGCCAAGGCCGACGCTGTCGTCGCGGCCCTGGCCGATTGTCAGAAGGCCCTCGGCTCTTCGGGCTACCTCAGCGCCTTCCCGGAAACGTTTTTCGACCGCGTCGAGTCGGTCCGCACCGTCTGGGCGCCTTATTACACGATCCACAAGATCATGGCCGGACTCGTCGACATGTTCGAGTATTGCGGCAGCCGTCAGGCGCTCGAGGTCGTCGAGGGCATGGCCCGCTGGGTCAAGTCGCGGACCGACAAGTCCGACCGGGCCCACATGGAGCGCGTCCTCAACGCCACCGAGCAGGGCGGCATGAACGAGGTCCTGGCCAACCTCTACGCTATCACGGGCAAGGCCGACTACCTGGCCACGGCCAGGCGCTTCGACGAGCGGAAATACACCGAGCCTCTGTCCCATTCCGTCGATAAGATGAAAGGCGAGCACGTCAATTCCTTCATCCCGAACATCATCGGCGCGGCCCGCGAATACGAGATGACCGGCGAGCCCATTCTCCGCGCACTCACGACCTTCTTCTGGAACGAGGTCGCGGGCGCCCGGACTTTCGTCACGGGCGGGACGAGCGACAACGAGGCCTGGGAGGCTGACCCTTACCAGATCTACGAGGAGCTCGGCCGCAACAGCCACGAGTCCTGCTGCACCTACAATATGCTCAAGCTCACCCGCCACCTCTTCAGCTGGGAGGCGGCGGCGAAATACGCCGATTATTACGAGCGGGCCCTTTGGAACGGCATCCTGCCGACGCAGAACCCCGCCGACGCCATGATGATGTACTACGTCCCGATGCTGCCGGGCATGTTCAAAACGTTTATGAAGCCCTACGACTCGTTCTGGTGCTGCACGGGGACGGGAATGGAGAACCACGCCAAGTACGGCGACAGCATCTACTTCCACGACGGCGGCGGCCTCTTCGTCAACCTGTTCATTGCCTCAGAGCTCGACTGGACGGAAAAAGGGGTCAAGGTCCGCCAGGAGACGCGTTTCCCCGAAGAACCGAAGACAACGCTCGTCATCGGCGCGGCGCGGCCGGTCGAGTTCGCGCTCCGCGTCAGGGTTCCAGAGTGGGTCGCCGACGTTTGCACAGTCAAGATCAACGGGAAAAGACACGAAGCATCGGCCAGCCCCTCGAGCTATCTGACGATCACGCGGACCTGGAAAAACGGCGACCGTATCGAGGTCGACCTGCCCATGAAGCTTCGGCTCGAGCGCCTGCCCGACCGGCCGGACGTCGCGGCCATCCTCTACGGCCCGATCGTCCTTGCGGGCGCTCTCGGCGGAGCCGAAGGTTTGAGCGAGGACAAGGTCTACGGGAAAGACGGCCCTGAAGGGGATCCCGTGGCCGTCCCCACGTTCGCCGTCAAGGACAACGCGCCTCTCGAAGCCTGGATCAAGCCCGTGGCGGGGAAGCCCCTGACCTTCCGGACGGAGGGCGCCGGTAAGCCCAACGACGTCACCCTCGTCCCCTTCTACAAGTTGTTCGGAGAGCGCTACGCGATCTATTGGGAGTTTCCCCGGCCCGGCGGGCAAAGACGCCGCGGCAATCCGCCCGGCAGTTGAATCCGTCCCGCTAATCGACCTTCATGTTGACGGACTTGGCGGGCTTCACGGCCGCGGAAGTGCGCGGCAGCCAGACCAGCATCTGCCCGGGGCCGCGGTTGGCCCAGGCGTAGTAGGGGATCGCCAGGAACGGCTTCTCTTCGTTGCGGATCTTTCCCGCCGCGTCCTTGGACAGAGCGAGCGTATTCCCCATGATGACGACGACGCCGTTGAGGAGGCTTGGCCGGAATTCAGCGGTGAGCGCCGCGGCATCCGGGAGGAAAAAGTCGAAAACGCGGCCGTCGTTGTCCACGCCCTCGGCGGCGAAAACGACCGGACCGCGCTGGAGGGCGACCCGGCCGCTGTCGGCGGTCACGGAATCGTGCGCGACGACGCGGCGCACGGGCATGGAAAGTGAGAGTTCGGCGGTGTCCCCATTTTCCCAAGTCCGGCGGATACGGGCATAGCCGTCCCGGATGTCGAGGGCCGCGGCTTGGCCATTTACCTTCAAGCCGGGCTTCGCGGTATTCGCGTCGAGGAACCGGTAGAGGTCCGTCGGCATCGCTTCGTCGCCGGCCCAGCCGGGGATGCGGAGGGCCAGCTCGAACTTGCCGGGCCGCGCGGGAGACACGGTCAGCTTGATCTCGCCATCCCAGGGGTAACGCGTTTGCTGGGCGAGCCGGACCTTCCGCCCATCGACCGCCACGTCCCCTTCTCCCGCAATGAACAGGTTGACGAAGACGGTATCGTCCTTCGTGGCATAAACGTAACCCGGAAGCGAGGGCAGGAAACGGGTCATGTTCGGCGGACAGCAGGCGACCTCGAACCACGGGCTGCGTTCGTAGCCGCCGGCCGATTCGAGCGGATTCTGGTAGAAGAAGCGGTCGCCGCCGAGGGAGACCCCGGAGAGGAGGCCGTTGTAGAGGACGCGCTCGAAGACGTCCATGTACTTCGACTCGCCGTGGAGGAGGAAGAGGCGGTAGTTCCAGAGGGCGTTGCCGATGGCCGCGCACGTTTCCGTGTACGCCTCGGCGTTCGGCAGCTCGTAGGCATTGCCAAAGGCCTCGGACCCGCCGCGGGCGCCGACGCCGCCGGTCAGGTATTGTTTTTTGCCGGCGACGTTAACCCAGAGCCGGTCGATGGCCGCCACATACTCCGGGAAGCCGCCGAGGGCGGCGACGTCGGCCATGCCCGAATACATGTACATGGCCCGGACGGCGTGGCCGACGGCCTCGTCCTGTTCGAGCACGGGCTTATGGTTCTGCATGTATTCGTCGGAATCGTAGACGGCGAACGGGTCGCCCGGGGCGTGTTTTTCGCCGCCGAAATAATGGCCGCGCTCGTCGAGGAAGAACTTGGCCAGGTCGAGGTAGGCGTGATTGCCGGTGGCCCGGAAGAGCTTGGAGAGGCCGATCTCGATCTCCTGATGGCCGGGGAAGCCGCGGCGCTGGCCGGGGCCGGTTCCGAAAGTGCGCATAAGGAGGCCGGCGTTCTTTTCGGCGATGGCCAGGAACGCGCGCTTGCCGGTGGCCTGGAAATGGGCCACGGCCGCTTCGTACATGTGGCCGACGTTGTAGAGCTCGTGACTAACGCGGAGGTTCGACCAGCGCTCGGGGCCGGCGCCGGGAGCCGGATGGGCAGGGTCGTTGGTTCGCGTCGTGTAGAGATAGCCGTCCGGTTCCTGGGCCTGACCGATAATGGCGATGAGGGCGTCGAGCATTTTCTCGAGGGCGGCGTCGGGGTGGAGACGGAGCGTGTAGGCAACGGCTTCCATGGCCTTGTAGACGTCGGAATCGTTGAATCGCCGGCCTTGGTGCGGACCGGTCATGAGGCGGGCGGCCTTGCGGAAATTGTCGACGCGGCCCGTTTCTTCATTCATCCGGAGGGCGTAGGGAACGGAGACCGTGCGGTTCGTCTCGAGGCGGGGCGCCCAGAAGGAGTCGGTGAACTTGACCTGGGTGAAGGAGACGGGGCGGATGGGGTAGTCAAGGGAGGCCGGCGCGGCGGTTCGCGCGCGGCAGCCGGAGAGGGCGAGGGCGAATAGAGAAATGAGAGCGGCCGCGAGGGGGAGACGCATTTTTATTCTCATGGGACCTCCTGTATCGCGGGAGACAAAAAAAACGCGAACAGACAATATCATGACAAGACGATCGCAATCTAGAGGTCTGGCTGATCAATAGCAATCTCACGGCAGCGTTTTTTGGGCTAAAAAGGGCCTTTTAAGCCCGGAAAGAGGCCTCTTTATTTGCCTAATTTGTTATTTATCAATACATTATTGCAGCCAAGCAACGAATCAATTATAATCGCGGGCATGAGCGGACCGTGGCTCATCCTCGTCGGCGCCGCGGCGGGTGTATTCGCCGGGCTTTTCGGAATAGGCGGCGGCATCATCATCGTCCCGGCGCTCATCCTATTGGCCGGGTTCCCCCTCGTCAAGGCCACGGGGACGTCGCTCGCGGCGATCCTCCTTCCCGTCGGCATCCTCGGCGTCGCCGCCTATTATAAGGCGCGCATCATCGACCTTCGGGCGTCGGCCTATATCGCCGCGGGGCTTCTGACGTCGGTCGTCGTCGGGGCCTGGCTGGCCAACACGCTTCCGGTCGACCTCATGCGGAGGTTTTTCGCGCTGTTCTGCCTTTATGTCAGCTGGAACTTCATCGATCCGGTCCGCCGCGTGCAGCGCTTACGGGGACGTCCGGTCACGGCCAAACCCGAGCCCGAGGAGTATCCGCGGCCGTCCCCCTACGCGCTCATCAGCATAGGCCTGCTGGCCGGGGTCATGGCCGGCATGTTCGGCATCGGCGGCGGCAACATCATCGTCCCGATGCTGACCCTAGTCCTTCACTATCCCGCCAAGCGGGCCATCGCCACGTCGCTCGGGGCCATACTTTTCCCCTTCGGCCTGCCCGGAGTCCTCTACTATTACAACGCGGGGACGCTCGACCTCAGCGTCGCAGCCTGGATCGCGCTGGGCCTCTTCCTCGGCACCGTCTTCGGCGCCCGCATCACCATCAGCTTGCCCTCGAGAACGGTCAAACTCCTCTACGGGATCTTCCTTCTCTTCGTCGCCACCCGCTTCCTTTTCTTTTAGGTCTTTTAGGGGGCGGGCCAGCACTGGCAGCCTTGACAAGCGAGTATCGCAAACCTATATTATCAAAGGAGTAAGCGTACCGGACAACGCGGGGTGGGCATGGACAAGAAGCTCTTTTTTTTGACGGTTCTGGCAGTTTCCTTGGGGGTGATCTCCTGCGACTCAGGGAGTTCCCCTTTCAGCCCGATCAGTCGAAGCCAATTGAACGCAAACGACCTCAGGGTGACGGTGGCCACGAGCGGGCAGGGGACCGGCGGCCTGACCTTCCGCATAGGGATCAAGAACGACAGGTTGAGGGAGGAAACTCTCCTCTTCTCGTGCAGTCAGATGTTCGACATCGAAGTGACGGATAGGAGCGGGAAGCTCGTCTGGCGCTGGGCATATGACAGATATTTCCTTCAGTCCTTTTGGCAGATCGATCTTTCCCCCGGTGAGGCCTACGCCCAAGAGGCGAATTGGAACCTGACCGGTAATGACAAAAAGCCCCTTCCCCACGGTTCGTACAGGGCTCGGGTCTATATCACCAACTATCCCCGGGACGAGGGACTGAGCATCGAATTCGCCTTAACTATTTAGGGTGACCTATTCCCGGACCTTGAACAGCTTCCCGGTTGCCCGGGCGACCTCCTGGCCCTCGCCATCGAGGAGGGAGCTTTCGGCGAGAACGATGCGTCCCTGGTCCTCTACGAACCGGCCCCTGAGCGTATAAGCCACAGAGGTCGAGGCCGGTTTCACGAAGCGGACCGTCATCTCGCCGGTGACACACTTGAGTCCCTTAGCCCCGGCGGCGTAGATCATGGCCTCATCGAGGACCGTGGCCAGCAGGCCTCCGTGGACGACCTTCGCCCAACCCTGGAAATGCTCCGGGAAGGTCACGTCCGCCGCCGATTCCCCGCGCTCGGCG
>Ga0315293_10002587_pt1 | contig 17382 bp, 21 predicted proteins | sample YL17G13_20_MG_FD_203071 | JGI IMG/M metagenome (GOLD analysis project Ga0315293, IMG submission 203071) | Sediment microbial communities from Yellowstone Lake, YNP, Wyoming, USA - YL17G13_20 | ecosystem: Environmental > Aquatic > Freshwater > Lake > Sediment | place: USA: Wyoming | collected...
TGAATCTTTGCTAGATTTGGCCAGGAGAATGGCCGGCCTGGAATTTGATCCCCGACAGGTATGCCCCCCCTGTTCCAGGGATGACCATGAAAGAAACAGGGCGGCACAGGAAAAGGAGATCTAGGGTGATTGAAAAAGTATTAAAGTCTCCTTTGTCCGCCGCAGTTAAAGCTTGGGAACGGGAAAGAAATCCCGTAGCTCCTTTTGGACTGGTCGGGAGATTAACGACCAACCCGGAAAAAGTCAGGAAGATGATGCTTGATCAGCCGGTCCCGCGGAAAGGGATTTATCCTTCAGATATATACCATCATCATTTTCTAATGGTTTGGGACGATGCGCCCCAAACTGACAGCTTTGAAGCGGCTTATGAGCTGATATCCGGAGAACTTAGGGCCACCAGAAGTGAGGGGGCGCTGGAGGCAAGATCCAGGGACCTCACTATTTCCTCCGGTCTTTCTTCTTTTGATAAATTAACCAGATTATTCTTCCCGTTCTTAAATACTCAGGAACAAAGATTGCAACTGCAGAATGCTAGAGAAGTCTATCCCTTTTCTTGGAAGATCCCCAGCGAAGAAAGGATCTTATATTCTTTTGGCATAATGGACTCAAATGTTAAGATAATTTTAGAATCGATCGCCAGACAAGGCCTTATTCCCCGCGATCAGGTACCCTTTTTAGCCTATAAGGCGCACAGAATATTAGCCATGCTGTTGAAAAGCAATGACTATTATTTCACCCAATATATAAATAACACCCTCATACATTATCTTCACGGGAGAGTTATAGAACTTTTAATCGGCTCCCAAAGATACGGAAGCTATCGCGCCAATCCGGAGCATCTTAAGCAGTTCCAGCGGTTTAACGACGTGGCCTTGCTGCTGTTGCGGCAGCTGTTGACCGAAAAAGACCTGAATATTGGACGGGAAATAAGCGCTATGGGCCTGGCGCTGGAAATTATGGCCGGCACCACTTGGTGGCATAAGATATGCGGGCCGTTGGAAAGCGGCAGATTCGATGAGGTCCCTCGGTCGCTGGATCAAGGACATGTGTTGCGCCGGCATTTTGAAGGTGAAAGTCTAAGCCCCGAGTCCTTGTTCCTCATGAATGATTTTCCCGAATTATTATTGGATATAGAAGAAAAAGCTCAAGGCGGGCCGGGGCCGAGAGTCGTTTTTATGCTGGATGATGTGGGAGAGGCGGTCTTCCACTTTAACTTTATACAAAAATTTATGACGCAATATCCTGCACTGATTGGTTCGGTTTGGGTGGGCAGGATCCCGATAGAAAACAATATATGGGAAAACGAAGCTAACCGGTTGATCGAAAACCCTTACTTTGCCGGATTGAATCAATATCGCCGGCAAGGCAGGTTTTCTATTTATGGATATAGAAGTCCGCTAATGTCTCCCGATGTTCGTTTCTTAACCCCGGCCGAAAGGAAAACCTTGATCCGGGCGGAGGCGGTGGTTGTTTTTGGCGCCAATTTTACCGAAACGGTACAAATGCGCGAAGCCAATACTTATTATTTTAACGTGCCCTGGTCTTTAACTGCGGCGCAGGTGGCAGGTTATGACGTAAATGATATGCGGGGGAAATGTTATATCGTTCACGCGCCCAGAGGAGCCCTGGCCTATGAATATGATTATGAAAAAGAAAGATTTATTACTATTCGTGAAACATGGGAAAAAAGAAGGATAAATAAACTTGAAATTCTACCTCAAATAGGGGGATAAATATTCAGCTATGGAGGCATTAAGGACTAGAGTAATAGTGGAGATCAAGGGCAACCTTTCGGATGCGGCCTTGACTGCCCGCTATGACCAGCTCCACACCCAGAGCCGGCCGGAACTGCTTAAAAATCGAGTCGAGGTTGATCGGGTTATCGGCCTGGCCAATCCCGGGATATCTCTCCAGGTTTATCTGGGTCAATATCATCGGTCAGAAATTGAGCCGGTGGTGGAAGCGCAAAGAAAGATAGCAGGGGTGGAGCCCGATCTCTTCGCTCCCGAACCGCAGACCCTGCATATGGCGGTATTTCTCCTGAATCCTTCTTATAGTCATGACATGGAAGCCACATCTTCTGACCAGGGCGTCTATACCGGGCCGACCCTGGTCAGGGAAGAATATTACGAAAGATATAAACTCGCCGTCCGCCGGGCGCTTGGCGGCTTATCTCCTTTTCAGGTAAGGCTTACCGGAATCCTGGCCACTCCCGTGGCGGTTTTTGTGCACGGTTTGGACAGCGGCATTTTGAATTTCCTGCGATTGAGCCTTTGGAAGACGTTGGAAAGTGAGGGCTTGCCCTTTGCCGACCGCCAGGCCAATATCGTGCACAGCACTATCTTGCGTTACCGCCGTCCGTTGAAGAATCCCCGAAGGTTTGTGAGGATGATAGAGAGTTTAAGACATCAGGACCTGGGAGCGATCACTGTTCATCGGATCACTATGATCAAAGAGATCCGATCCTACATGGCCTTTACGCCCCTTGAAGAATTTGAGCTGGGCGTTTAAGGATTTTTGCCGGCCTGCTTACCGGACTGGCCCCAGTTTTCCTTGGGAATATCGCGGATGACCACGATTACTGCTTCCGGCGGACAACCCACCGTGTCGCAGACCGTCTTGGTCACGTTTTGAATAAGTTTATCCTTTAATTCCGCCGGCCTCCCCGCCCACAGGTCAATATTTATAATCGGCATGGCTTTTCTCCTTTTAGGTTTTGAGGTATTATATAGCTTATGCTTGAACGAGGCAAGGTTTTAGAGGTTTTAGCTGGGCAGAAAGCCCGGGTAAGCTTTAAGTCCAGCGCGGCCTGTGTCCAATGCGGGATCTGCACGAGATCGGGAGAGACGGTCTGGTTGGTGGTCCAAAATGTGGTGGGGGCGCGGGTGGGGGACGAGGTAGAGGTTGAAATACCGGTCCAGAACGTATTTTGGGGTTCTTTTCAGATTTTTATATTACCGATCATAGCGCTGCTGCTGGGTTATTTTTTAGGAGGGATTCCCGGGGCTTTTATTTTTTTGGCCTTATCTTTTCTTGCGATTTGGCTTTACGACCGCTTCTACCGCTCCTCAAAAACTGTCTGTAAAATTATTAAGGTTGTCTCATGATTTTTATAACCCTGGCGGCAGGATTGTTGCTGGCGGTTATTTTTATCAGGATCGGCACTGTCCGTATGAACGCCCCGATCAAAAAACTCCTGGAAGGGATAAGGAAGATTGAGGAAGGGCATTACGGCTATAAAGTGGAGAATAAGGCCGGAGGCGAGATCGGAGAGCTGGTCGCCGGCTTCAACCGCATGTCGGACAAGCTGGGGGAACTGGACCAGCTTAAAGAAGATTTCCTGTCAGTGATTTCCCATGAACTTTTCACTCCCGTAACCCCGATCACGTATGCGGCTGAACAGCTTAAGGCCGATCCCGATCTTCCCGAATCCGCGAAACCTTTGATTTCCATCATAGAAAAACAGACCAAGAAACTGCAAAATTTACTGGAGGAGGTCATGGATTTTTCCTGGATGGAGATCAAGGAATGGGAGCTTAAGAGGGAGCCCGTATCCCTGGAGGCGCTGTGCGAACACGCCTTAGACACGGCTTCTGACCTGGCGGATGCCAAATCAATTAATTTAAAGCTTAAGTTGGGGGAAAACCTCTATACCATCTTGATCGACAAGAAGCGCATCCAGCATGTTTTGCGGATATTGTTAGATAACGCCATAAAGTTTACTCCGGAGAGAGGGAGAGTTCATCTTGAAGTCCGCCGGGTTTCGGGCGGCGTGGAGTTTATAGTGGAAGATACCGGCATCGGCCTGGTCCGGCAGAACATTGAAAAGATCTTTACCAGTTTTTATCAGGTGGAAGACCAGCTGACCCGCACCAAGGGAGGGATGGGGATCGGCCTGGCCATCGCCAAGAAAATAGTGGAAGCCCATAACGGTTCCATCTGGGCGGAGTCGCCGGGTCTGGGGGAGGGGAGCCGCTTCATTTTTCTGCTGCCGATCGCCTAAGTTTAGCCCCAACGGGATTTTCACTGCTCGGCCTTCGGCCTGCGCTTCGAGAGGGCTACGCCCCCTCGACGTTTCGCTCCGCTTCACTGCTCCCCCAGAAGGAAAACTCCCGTTTTCCTTCTCTCCATCTTGCTTCGCTGCGCTCGCTCGATGGAGCCTCTCATCTTTTCCCGTTCAAATCCAATGTATTTACTATAATGTAAGTTATGTGTGGGCGAAAAGTCGATTGATTTTATGGAAACTCTAGCCCCAACGGGATTTGAACCCGTGTTTTAGCCTTGAGAGGGCTACGTCCTAAACCGCTAGACGATGGGGCCATCAATTCGCGATTATTATACGATATTTTTGGGATTATCGGAAGATTGATTGACTGTAAGATCGAACCCGTGTTTCCCCGGCTTGCCGGGGCGTCCTAAACCGCTAGACGATGGGGCCCCAAAGCTACCGCAATTGCTCCTGGCGGAAGATCTGCTCGCGAACGAAAATATTCTTTACGGTTGATTCCAGCGCGTAAGATAAGATAAAAAACACGATCAGCCCGATCAGCACCCACCAGCCCAGATTGTGGTGCTGGATCCATTTGATGGAAATATAGATGGTGATCACCACCATAGCCAGGGTCAAAACCAACCCGAAAAGCACTAGTAAAGTGGTGATAAGCATGGGCAGCACGGGCCGCAAAAAGATGACCATCAGATAACAGGTGTTGGCCCAGACCAAAAGCAACAGCAGCAGATTAAATACCGTAAAATGTTCTTCTTCAATGTCAAATTGCATATATTTTCTCCTTTTTTATAATTATAGCACCTAGTGCGCTCTGACAATATCCTTAATTTTTAAAAGCGTGACCTGGGCGCCGCGCTCGAGCTCCGCCAGCTTCATGCGGATCATCCGCAGATTGCGCTCCAGTTCCGGGATCAAAACATACTCCAGGGCGTTCACCCTGCGGCGGGTCTCGATGATCTCCCGGGCCATAAGCTGAAGCGCCCGGCTTAGGGCCGCCATTTTGATAAGCTCCGGCAGCAATTCGGAGAAGGCCTTCCTTGATTGGAAGAATTCAGAAGAAGCCAGCAGCCGGGAGCTTTTAGCTTCCTCCCCCTCGAATTTAAGGGTGTATTCCGGGATCTTAACCCCCATGATATTTTTGGCGGAAGCGGATACAATTGCCGTTTTACTGGATTGAGCCAAATTTTCTATGACTTGGGGGTGGCTTAAAGCGGAGGATAAGACCGATTGGGTGAAGATCCGGGTGAGTTCGGGTTCAAGTTTGTTGAAAAGGTCCAGATATTCCTTCTTTACGCCGAAGAACCTTTGCACCAGCCCGTCCAGTTTGTCTTTTAAAAGCTTATGGCCGCGATAGGCCAGGGCCAGCCGGCTCTTGAGCCGGAGGAGCTGCATCCGGGTGGGGCTGATCCTAATCCGCATACTTTTCTATAATTTCATCCTTGATGCGCTTTAATTCCTCGCGCGGCAGCTGCTTGAGCAGGCTCCAGGAGATTTTTAAGGTATCTTCAATGGTGCGGTCCTCATCTTCCGCCTGGCGGATGAATTGATCTTCGAAGTCCTCCGCGAATTTCAAGTATTTCTTGTCAAGGTCCGAAAGCGCCGCTTCCCCTAAAATAACCGCCAATTCCCTTACCTCGCGCCCCCGGGCGTAAGCCGCGAACAACTGGTTGGCCACCTGGGCATGGTCTTCCCGCGTTTTCCCAACACCTATGGCCTTGTCCCTTAAACGGGAGAGGGAGGGGAGGGGATCAACCGGCGGATAGATACCTTTTCTTTCGAGTTCCCGTGCCAGGATGATCTGCCCTTCAGTAATGTAGCCGGTCAAATCAGGTATGGGATGAGTTTTATCGTCGTCCGGCATGGTGAGGATGGGGATCAAGGTTATCGATCCGTTCTTATTTTTTATTCTTCCCGCCCGCTCATATAAGTTAGCCAGGTCGGTATAAAGATAGCCGGGGTAGCCGCGCCGGCCGGGGACCTCTTTTCTGGCGGCCGAGACCTCCCGCAAGCTCTCACAGTAATTGGTCATGTCGGTTAAGATAACTAGAACATGCATGTTGAGATCAAAGGCCAGATATTCGGCGGCGGTTAGGGCCATGCGGGGAGTGGCTAACCTTTCAATGGCCGGGTCGGAAGCTAAATTAATAAAGAGGACCGAATTCTCGATCGCTCCGGTTTTCCTGAAGTTGGAAATGAAAAATTCCGATTCCTCATAAGTTATGCCCAAAGCGGCAAAGACCACCGCAAAACTTTCTTCTTTCTTTAAAACTTTGGATTGGCGGGCGATCTGGGCGGCCAGGTGCGAATGGGGGAGCCCCGCGCCGGAAAAAATTGGCAGTTTCTGCCCGCGGGATAAGGTATTTAAGCCGTCAATCGTGGAGATGCCGGTTTGGATAAAATCGTTGGGATAATCGCGGGCATAAGGATTGATGGGATTGCCGTTGATGTCCAATTTCTTTTTGGGGATTACGGCTGGGGCGCCGTCAATTGGATTTCCCAGGCCCGAGAAAATCCTTCCCAAAAGGTCCTCGGAGACCGGCAGTTCCAGCCCCCGCCCCTTAAAACGGATGGATAAGGTTTTAACCTCCAGCCCCTCGGTGCCTTCAAATATCTGCACCAGGGCCAGGTCGTCCTGTACCAGCAAAACTTTCCCGTGCCGGATCTCGCCTGACGCTAATTGGATCTCCACCAGTTCATCGTAGCCCACGCCGGCTACACCCTGCACCGTCATCAAAGGACCGATGATCTCACTTACTTTGAGCATGGATTTTCCCTCTTAAATTGAAAAATTGTTCTTTCATTTCCGACTCATGAACGGTCAGGGCGGATTCGATCTGAGATTCTTCTATGAAGCGGACCCGGGCGATTTTTAAAAGGATGGGAAGTTCTCTTATGTCGGTTAAGCTTAGGCCCTCAGCTAAAGCGGTCTGCGCTTCATGATAGAATTTCAGGATCAACCTGAGCATCAGATATTGCTTTTTCAAGCTGGAATACTGGTCCACCGGATCAAAGGCGCTCTGGTAGAGCAGGTCTTCCCTTAATGATTTCGCAACTAAAAGAACCAGCTGTTCGCCTTCGGAGAGGGACTCGATCCCTACCAATCTGACGATTTCTTCCAGTTCGGCTTCCTGGGATAATAATTTAAGGGCTTCCTGCCGGAGGGCGCCGAATTCCGGAGAAATATTCTTTGAGATATAGTCCTTAAGATTATCGAGGTATAAAGAATAAGAGGAAAGCCAGTTGATCGCCGGGAAATGGCGTTTATGGGCTAAAGTATCGTCCAGCCCCCAGAAAACCTTGGTGGTGCGCAGGGTATTTTGCACTACCGGTTCGGAAAAGTCTCCCCCGGGCGGGGAGACCGAGCCGATAATGGTCAAAGAGCCCTCCCTTTCGGGCAAACCCTGGCATTTTCCATAACCCGACCGCTCATAAAAATCGGCCAGGCGGGAGCCCAGATAGGCGGGATAACCCTCTTCACCGGGCATCTCTTCCAACCTTCCCGACATCTCCCGCAGGGCCTCGGCCCAGCGAGAAGTGGAATCGGCCATGAGCGCCACGTGATAGCCCATGTCGCGGAAATATTCGGCAATGGCCGCGCCGGTATAAACCGAAGCTTCACGGGCGGCAATGGGCATATTGGAAGTATTGGCGATCAGGACCGTGCGCTCCAGCAGGGGGCGTCCGGTCTTAGGATCTTTTAGATGCGGGAATTCGAGCAGTACATCGGTCATTTCATTGCCCCGCTCCCCGCACCCCACGAAAATGATAACGTCCGCGTCCGCCCATTTGGCCAACTGGTGCTGGATGACGGTTTTCCCGGCGCCGAAAGGCCCCGGGACGCAGGCCGCGCCGCCCTTGCCCAGCGGGAAAAAGGTGTCGATAACGCGCTGACCGGTGGTCAGTGGTATCCTGACCGGTAACTTCTCTTGGAGTATCCGCCGTTTTCTTACCGGCCATTTCTGCAGCATATTGATTTTTTTGCCGGAGATCACGGCGATGGTATCGGTTATCTTAAACTTGCCGCTTTTTATGTCTTCCACCGTGCCGGAGATCTCCGGCGGAACCATGATCTTATGCATTAAGAGCTGTGTTTCCTGCACCAAGCCCAGGACATCTCCGGTTGAAACTTTAGCCCCTTTGGAAAGGGTGGGATTGAATTCCCAAACTTTGTCCCGGGATAGGGGAGGAACATCCACTCCGCGGGCGATGAAAGCGCCGGTTTTTTCATAGATCGCGTCCAGCGGCCGTTCAATGCCGTCGAAAATCGAGGAGATCAATCCCGGTCCCAGCTCCACCGAGAGGGGAGCGCCGGTAGATTTTACGGGATCGCCCACTTTCAGCCCGGCGGTCTCTTCATAGGCCTGGAGGCTGGCCAGGTTGCCTCTCAGCTCGATGATTTCCCCAAAGATTTTTTTCTCGCCAATGTGCACCAGATCGCCCATCCTGGCTCCTTCGATCTCGGCTATCACCAGCGGTCCGGACACTTTTTTGATCATACTTTCAAAGCCCCCGTGGCTTCGCGTATCAGTTTTTCCAGTTTTTCGGAAAAGAGCCCCACGCTCCCGCGGTTGTCGGGCAGCAGGATAATGTTGATTTTTTCCTGGAGGGATGCGATCGCTTCCGGGCAGTCCATAGCCAGCCTTTCGGTAATGAAGATAATCGAGAATTCCTGTTTCTCGGCCAAACTGAGCAGAGCGTCTTGGGCATGTTTTCCGCTGTCACAGCCGCGCACTTCCAGCCCCAAAGAAGAGAGGGGATGTACCATCTGAGGAGGGCCGATCAGAGCTATTTTAGACATAGGATAACCTCAACCTTTCCTTGATATCTTCAACCCTGACCTGTAAAAGTTTTCCGGTCAGGATCAATCTCAGCAGTTTGGTCTCGATCTCCTTGGCATAGGCAAACCCGATCAGGGGCTCCAGGCCGAACACCCGGTATTTGGCTTTTTTCAGGATTTCCATAAGATAATTGTCTATTTCCCGCTCCAATACATGCAGACTGCCGGATTTTTGATAATGCTCCAGCCCCAAGATTGCCGCCCGGGAAAAATCTGAATAACGATACTGGTTGAGCGCTTTTTCCACATCCAATTGACCCTTAAGCAGGTCGATCTTTAATTGGTTTAATAGGGTATAGCCCTGGACATATTGGGTGAAAAGGGGGAAGCGGTGTTTTTGGGCGATCCGGTTTAATTCAGCCAGGTAAGCTTCGTCGGACTGGTTTTCCATCTCATATTTCTTAAACATGATCCCCAGGATCTCATTTTGGGGGGCGAGATTTAAAAGCAATTCTTTGGCGGTTAAAAGCTCCAGCTTGAGCAGGGTCTCAAAATCAAAAGCCACTTCCAGCTTATCGATCTTTTCCGCGTAAGGCGTGTCCGCCAGGGTCAGGAAGGCCTCTTCAAAACCGGGGGCCTCCACCATCCGGATCAGGTGGCTTTCATCGAGCATATGGGCTTCAATGGCCCGCAGGCGTCCCACGGCATAAGCATAATTAACCATAAAGTACTTTGGCCACCTCAATTAATTTGTTCTCGCGCACTTCTTCTTTGGCCCCCGCAAAGACCTCATCCAGGATCTTATGCTTTTCCAAAAGCAGTCTTTTTTTGGCAAAAAGATGAGCCGGGGTCAGGATGGATCTTTTTATTTCTTCCGCTTTCTTCCGGGATTCCGTATTTATTTTCTGTTGGAGCTCTTTAATCTGCTGTTCGGCTTTGGTCTCGATTTGATGCGCTTCGCTTTCGGCCTTGCGTTTTATACGTTCGGCCTCCAGTTCGGCTTCCTCCAGTATTCGGGCTTCGATCTCAGCTATGCCCATTACACCTTTATGCCGGAGACCAAAAGAATGGTAGCCAGCAGTCCCAGTACCGCATAGGTTTCCACCATGGCAGGAAGAATAATGGCCTTGCCGGTTTCCTCCGGCCGTTTGGCCACCAGATGGATGCCGGCGGCTGAGGCCACTCCCTGATAATAACCGGAGATCAGACCGACGATCCCCACGGGCAGACCCGCAAAGAAAAGCTGCAAACCCGATGCCAGGGATACCGGCAAGCCGCCTCCCAGGAGATTGATCTTCATCATGATGTAGAACGCCCCCAGAAATCCATAGAATCCCTGGGTTCCCGGGAGGGCGATCATCACCAGCAGTCTTCCAAATTTTTCCGGGTCCTCGGTTAAAACCCCTCCCGCGGCTTCCGAGGCCACCGCGATGCCCCAGGCCGATCCGCAAGCCGCCAAAAATGCGGCAAAAGCCGCCCCCCCCACCGCCAAGCCGATGCCGATACTCATATAATTTCCTCCTTTAACAGAACATATTTGGTTTCCCTCTTAAAGGGCTTAAATGCTTTTCCCCCGCCTTCATAGAACTTGCCGAAAAATTCCACCAGCTGCAATCTCATGGAATGGATAAAGGCGCCCAAGGTTGAGACCACCAGGTTAAAGGCGTGCCCGATCAAAAGGACCGCGACCATTATAACATAGCCCAGGAAGGGGACGCTATTTCTGGTGAGGTCGGCCAGGATGTTGATCACCATCCCGATGATGGAGGTGGTCATCATCAGCGCCAGCAGGCGGGAATAGGAGAGGGTGTCTCCCAGATAACTGGTGGTGCGATAAAGGCTCAAAATCCCGAAAACGGCTTTCTTGAAAATGGTTTTTTCGCCCCTTCCCTGGGTTAGAACCAATAAAGCCGCGCCGCTTATCGAGGACCAGGAGAAAAAGCGGGAAAGGGCGGAATTAATTGCCAGGGTGGCGACCAAAGCCACCAGCGAGGCCAGAAAGAAAATCCAGAGACCGTAATCCAGGATCGCGGTCAGATAATCCTTGTTTTTTATTTTCCAGTACAGGGCCAGCGTCAAACCGAATAGATTTTGGATCACTCCCACAAAGAGGGAGAGGATCAATACCTGCAGGGGATTTTTGATCGGATCGATCAATCTTAGGGAGAGGACCAGATTTTTCAGGAAACCTGGCGGCAAAGCGTCCAGATTAATGCTGAAATAACTCCCCGTAAAAATCCCCGCAAAGACAGTTAAGATCCCTCCCCAGAAGAGCAGCTTCATTAGATTTTTTCCGCCTTCGGTGAGCTGAAGTTTTTTTAGCAGATATAAGCTGAGAACCGCCAGGATGACCCCGTAGCCCGCATCGGAAAGGCAGATGGCGAAGAATAAAAGATAAAAGAAAGAAAGAGGGGCGGTGGGGTCCATCTCTCCCCGGCTGGGTAAACCGAAGATGCGGGTAATGAGTTCAAAGGGGACCAAGGGCTTGGGATTTTCAATAATAGTGGGGGGTATCTCGCCGGGGGAGGGGGCGATCTCTTGGACCTCAAGGGCGGGAGAGATGCGCCGCAGCTTATCTTTCAGCTTGTTAAAATCCGGCCGGCGGATCCAGCCCTCCAGGATGAAAACGTGGGGCGTATTCACCAGCTTTTCTTTGGCTTCACTCTCGATTTTTCTAAGATAAAGATAATCATAGACCTGCATCAGGCGGGATTTATATTTAATTAGATCATAAGCTTCGGAGCTGAAGCTTTTTTTCTGCTCCTCAGCGTCCCGGATCAGGGAATGATGCTGTTCAATTTCTTCTTTGACCGTCCTTTCCGAGGCCGGAAGGAGGACCTTTGAGAATTCGGTCTTCTGGATAAGATCGGACAGGGTCTTTTCTTCCTCAGACAGGTAAAAGATCAGCAGGTAGGCCTCTCCCCGGTCCTGATTTACCGTTCGAATTTCAATACGAGGTGAAAATTTCAAAAGTTTCCGCTTAAAATCTTCAAGGCTCTGGGCTTTAAGCCGTCCCGGCAGGATACAGGTTTTTTGGGTGCAGGTTAAATCTTTAAGTTTTACCTCCAGGGCTTTCCAGGGCATAAGCAGGGAATTCTCTCCTTTAAGCTTGGATGTTAAATGGGAGAGGTTGGCCGATTCCACTTCCAGGCTTTTGATTTTTTTAATGACATCCTCCCAGTCAAATTCTTTATAAGCGGAGGTCAATTCTTCTTCTTCCGCGATCTCCCGGGTGGGGGCAAAGGTTTCCAGGAGATTCTTTTTCTTCCCTTCCGCCTGTTCCAAGAATTCAATTGAGGATTTTAACTCCGCCAGATCCAGATCATAATCAACCTTTTCTTCCTTTAAGGTTTGGGGCAGGGATTGCGTGGTCTTTAGAACCTGAATAAGACCAGCTTCTTGGAGGTATTTTAGGACCTCGTTTTTTATGCTTTGGTGGCCGAGGATGAGTATTTTGGCGGTTTCGACTACTGCCATTTTTTACGGGCCTCGGGGATCCGGGGGGTTATTTTTTGGCGGAGCGCGGCGGCTTCGCCTTCGGCGGCTTCTCTTATTTCCCGGGCTTCTTTCTCGGCTTCGGCTTTGATCCCGGTGAGATGTTCCTCGGCTTCGGCCCGGGCGGCTTTTTCCGCATCAATAAGCTGGGCCTCGGCTTTCTTTTTGGTGGTGGTAAGGATTAGAGCCGTGTTCTTCTGAGCGTCTTTTATGATCCGATCGGCCTGTTCTTCAGCCGAGATTATCTTTTTAAGTGTTTCCTCAACCATAGAGTGGTTATTTTAGCATGAAAAATTTTTCAATGCCATTCCCGGATATGGGGAAGGTGGGAGTAGCGGGGGAGCACATTTTGGGGTATTTTTCCTTCCGCGATCAAGTTTTCTCCAATTGCGGCGACAGAGCCCCCGCGGGGCTGAGCCGGTATCGCAGTGATCCGGGTATTTGATAATTGGGAATAAATCTCCACAATCTGGCCGGCCAGATAAAGTTTTCCTTTGACCTGAGACAGCAATTCTATGATTCGGTCTAAGCGTAATACCAAATCTTCAGTTAAACGGACAAGCTTTTTGTCTTTACTTGTGAAGGCCGCGAAGTTAAATTCATCCGCCCGGGCGTCGGTTACGGCAAGTATAGTCCCTTCGATATCAATCAGGTTATAGGCGATCGCTTCCAGAGTGGAAACGCCGACGATCGGCAGATTCAGGGTCTGGGCCAGGGTCTTGGCGGTGGCCAGGCCGCCGCGCAATCCCGAATACGCTCCCGGTCCCTCGGTTGCCGCTATTCCCTTAAGGGAAACCCCGCTTTGTTCGATCAATTTGTCGATATACAGGATCAGGTCCTCGGTGAAGGCCTCCTTGCCGGAGAGGGTGAGCTCGGCCAGAAGCCGGCCCTGGTCGACCAGGCCGACCGAAATTATTTTAGTGGCACTTGAAATTCCCAGGATAGCCATATATATATTAAATCCTAAACTCTAAATCCTAAACAAATTCGAAATTCAAATATCAAAATTCAAAACGATCTTTCTGGAATTTTCACCCATGACTTCGATCTTGATGGGCTTGGCATTCTCCGGTAAAAGATCGCCCAAACGCTCGGCCCATTCTATCACCACCACGCCGTCCTTTTCAAAATATTCGGAAATCCCCAGATCTTCGATCTGGGTGGCGTCTTCCAGCCGGTAAAGGTCAATATGATAGAAGGGCAACCGCCCTGGATATTCATTGATCAGGATGAAAGTGGGGGAGGTGACATAGTCGGCAACCCCCAAACCCTCAGCGATGCCTTGGATTAAAGTGGTTTTACCCGCGCCCAGGGGGCCGGACAGCGCCAGAATATCGTGGGATTTAAGCGCCTGGCCGATTTCCCTGCCCAACCGCACGGTTTCTGCGGCGCTATGGGTTATGATCTCTACCAACGCTCGTAGTCGTCGGGGATACTGCCCTTGCGGATCTCTTTGAAGCCGGGCAAAGCGTCATCGTATTTCTCCGTGCCGATCTCCGCCTTGCGCTCTTCGTAGAGGTCTTCGATACTTTTTTCCAGGACCGGGTGGATCACGCGGGCGGCGATCTCCTTTAGGGGCTGGAGCACGAACAGCCTCTCATGCATCAAGGGGTGGGGGACCTGGATATCGTCTTCGCTTAGGATCTGGTCGCCGAAGATCAGGATGTCAATGTCAATGGTGCGCGGACCCCATTCCACTTCCCTTTCCCTCCCCAGGGCGTTTTCGATCTCATGGATATCATGCAATAATTTCTGAGGGGTGATGGTGGTGCTGAGCATCACGGCCGCGTTGAGAAAGGGGGGCTGCTCGGGGCCGCCCTCGGCTTCGGTTTCGTAGTTGCTGGAGCGCTTGATCATTTTTATGCCTTTGCGCTTCCCGAGCAGGAAAACCGCCTGTTCAATGTATTCTTCGCGGTCGCCCACATTGCTGCCCAGCCCTAAATACGCGATCTGGGGGCCGCTGATCGCTTTTTTCCCTTTTTTAGCCGGGTGTTTGGTTTTTTCCTTTTTTACCATAAATCAAAGCCTCCTGACTATCGCATCGGTCATTTTGGCCGCCTTCTTCATGGCGGCCACGTCGTGCACCCGTATTATATCTACTCCGTTTGAAATTGCAATAGCCACTGTGGCCGCGGTGCCCATCAGCCTTTCACTAGGCGGCAGGGACAAGATTTTGCCGATAGTTGACTTTCGGGAAGTCCCGATCAAAATGGGCCTTCCTAAAACCTTGAATTCTTTTAATCTTTTTAAAATTTCCAAGTTATGCTCTACGGTTTTGCCGAATCCAAAACCCGGATCAATGATCAGGCGGTTCTCCTTAATACCCGCCCGCCCGGCGATTTCCAGGCTTTCTTGAAAATAGGTCATAATATCAAAAATTAAATCCTTATAAACCGGATTTTTCTGCATGGTTTTGGGATTTTTAAGCATATGCATTAAGATGACCGGAACTTTATATTTGGCGGCCACTTTGGCCATCCGGGGATCGTGCCGCAGGGCGGAAATGTCGTTTATGATATGGGCCCCGGCGCTTAGGGCGGCCTCGGCCACGGCCGCCTTGCGGGTGTCAATGGAGATCAATATCTTTTTCTTTCTAAGCGCGGAGATGACCGGGATTACCCGCTTCAATTCTTCATGAACCGGCACATTCTTGGCCCCCGGCCGGGTGGATTCGCCGCCTATATCTATAATGTCCGCTCCTGCGGCGATCAACCGGTGGGCTTGAGAGAGCGCGTCCTCCAATTTATGGAATTTCCCTCCGTCCGAAAAAGAATCCGGGGTGACATTTAAAATACCCATGATATAAGTGCGTTGTCCAAAACGCAGGGTGCGGGGGCCGATTTTTATGGGGGGAGGGGATTGGTCGTAATTTTTAAGCGATTGTTCTAAGGTTTCCGCGATCCGGGGCAGGCCGAATTGGTGTATTTTTAATTTAGCGATCAGTTGCCTGAACTGTTTTAGGGTCCCCGTGATCAGGAGGGGAGTGTATTTAGAAGAAAGATTAATCGCGCCGTAAGAAGTGGCGGCCTCCCCGCCCAGGGAAAGCATTTCCTGTTTTAGGATATTGGCGGACACCGAGCGGACTTTTTTGAGGCGCACCGCGCGAAATACGGCTTTGGGCGCCATAAGCGTAACTCCTTGCGGGTCGGCGCCGAGTTTCTGCAGTTCGCGCTGAGCGCGTTTTTCATCCTTAATTTCGAGGATTCTCATTTTTTCTCGGAAGTCAATTTGACGGCTTTTTTGGTGCCGCGGTCGACTTTGGCCCGCTCATCGATGCGGTGTCCCGTAACCCAGACGATTCTCCCCGCCGATTCGATGATGGGGATCAGGTCCCTTTCTTCAGCCGGGATTTTCTGGTCCACGAAAAAGTCCTGGATCTTCTTGGCGCCTTTCATCCCCAATGGATAGAAGCGGTCGCCGTCCTTGCGGGAGCGCACGATCAATTCCCGCCCCACTTCTTCAAAGTCCAGGACCGCCACATCTTTGGATTCATCCACCTCGACTTCTCCTTCCAGGATTTCCGCCCGGAGGGTAAGCTTAGCCTCCGGCACGAAAACTTCCCCGGGAATGTTCAGGGTGTAGTAAAAAGATATTTTCTCGGGTTCCCGGGGTTGTTCCTTGGTTATGGTGAAGGTGTTCCGGTTGCCCACCGCATAGATATTGTCTGGAAGATGGGTTTCCCAGCGTTCGCTCTGGTCCAAGTTCTTTATGATCTCGTGGATATGGGAGAAAGCCAGCTCGGCCAGGTTGCCTTTCACTTTTTCTATCGCGGTGCGGATCAGGTGTCCCTGGATGGGGGGTTCCAGGGTGCGAAGTTTGGCGGCGTTCAATTCGAGGGATTCTTCTTTTTCCTTAAGCGTCAGGTCGGAGAGGGCTTCCCTGGTCTTGGCTTCCATATAGAGATAATCTTCGGTCAGCAGGAGCACGGTCTGCAGGAGGATCTCTTTGATGTTTAAATTGTAGATCTTAAGCTGGGGGATGAGCTTGAGCCGCACCCGGTTCCTTAAATATTTGGATTCGTAATTGGTGTGGTCAACCCGGGGCACCAGCTTAAGATAGGCGATGTACTGGTCGATTTCCCGCCGCCAGATCTTGATCAGCGGCCGCACGATATTTCCCCGGACGGGAGGGATGCCGGTCAGACCCTTCAACCCCGCCCCCCTCAGCAAGCGCATCAGGAAAGTTTCAACCGAATCGTCGGCGGTATGGCCGAGGGCGATTTTATTGGCATCGATCTTGCGGGCGGTATTTTTATAAAATTCATAGCGCAGGCGGCGGCCGGCGTCTTCCAGGCTCAATTTATTTTTGGCGGCATAAGCCGACACATCCGCCGATTCCGAAAGACAGAGTATTCCCAGGTTCTTGGCCAGACCCTCCACATATTTCTGGTCCAGGTCGGCGTCTTCCCGGCGCAGCATGTGATTTAAATGCGCCACATAGAGGGAGGATAATCCCAGCTCGGCTTTTAAGGCGTGAAGCAGATGCAGCACGGCGGTGGAGTCGGCGCCGCCCGAAACCCCGATCAGCACCGCGTCTCCCGGATTGAACATCTTGTATTCGTGGATGGTTTCCAGGGCTTTATTTTTCAGCATAAGGCCTCCGCCGCTTTGGAGATCCAGGGTATTTCGTATTTTTCGCCGTTGAGCGCTTTGATCCCGCAAAAGAAAATGTAGGCAAAAAGACCGAGTCTTAAAATTGAAGCTATAAAATCCAGCCAGGGCAGGTAAATGAGCACCCAGATCAGGTTCAATAAAGATCTGAGCAGGACCAGGGCCAGGGCCGCCATGATCCATAAAAGCAGGGCCTGAGCGGCATGGAAAGCCAGAAGTTTTATCCGGCGCTTATCGGTTAAGATGATATAAAGCGACGGGAAGAAAAACAGATAGGCCGCCGCGGACAACGCTTTATTCTCGTAATTTAATTCGCTCATGACAAGTTATGGTGCCGGGGGCCAGAATCGAACTGGCGACCTAGGGCTTATGAGTCCCTCGCTCTAACCGACTGAGCTACCCCGGCCCGGCAGTATTTTATCATAGAAAAAACTACTTGCAAAGGATGGGGCGGATTGTTAAAATAGCGATATGGCGCAAGAAGTACGCAT
>Ga0315293_10002589_pt1 | contig 17377 bp, 27 predicted proteins | sample YL17G13_20_MG_FD_203071 | JGI IMG/M metagenome (GOLD analysis project Ga0315293, IMG submission 203071) | Sediment microbial communities from Yellowstone Lake, YNP, Wyoming, USA - YL17G13_20 | ecosystem: Environmental > Aquatic > Freshwater > Lake > Sediment | place: USA: Wyoming | collected...
TGATGGGGCAACGGGGGGAACTATAACGGCATTGGTAGGTTGATTGGCTCTGGAAAGTTTAGGTTTCTGATAGTGATAATCAACATAGGTTGGCTTCCACTTATCGGTAAGCGCAGGGTCACTAAAGTTCTTTCCATAGGAAGGAGGAACCAAAAAGCAGGCCCCCGCAAGGATGGCTGTGGAAAGAACGAGGCCAACACCTCTCTTCATAGGTGGATATTTAGGCTCCCACTTATCGAGAGTTATCGTCTCTTTTCCAGTGGAGACGACCTCAGCCTTCCCTTGATATTGCCATCGTGCCATCAAACATCTCCGAGACGAAACCGTTTCTCAATCATATCCATTTTCTTCTCAATCGGGATGCACCGATCACAATCAGGATGCCCGCAGGTGACGGCCATGCAGTTCATACAGAACCCCCTGCGAGCGCCCGATCCCACCACGCTTAGGAAATGTCCTCCACAGTGTGGGCATTGAAGAGTCGTGCCCACCTGGACGCCGTCAACGATGAAGGCGCCATGCTCCTTGCGCTCGTATTTGGAGCTTTTGTAATCCTCCATCGTTCGCTCTCTGGGGACACCTCCCCCGTGGAGTGGCGGCTTCGCCTACTCCACAGGGGAAGTGTCCCTTATTTTACTCATTAAAAATGAGTGTGCCTTCCATCGTGAAGGTTGCATTGGCGGTCGGGTTCATCAGAACCAATCCTGCCGCTGCACCTGCGAGAGAGACGATCTCGGCTCCCGGAGCGGCAACCCATCTGAAGGTTGCCCTCTGGTTCTGACCCCACTGAAGCAGGGCAGGAGTCGTCAATGTCCCGCCGCCCGTTCCACCGTAGCCACCGGCACAAACGGACGCTACATCTCCTGCGTCCAGAGCAATAGGGGTCACGCCCGTGCCGCCTGTGACGAGGGAGGTGATCCTGTTGATTGCGAATCTCGCAGCGTTATCAGCAGGAGCGCCCGTTGAACCGACCATGAGGTCAAAAAGTCTGGCCCGGACAGCGGCGGTCGCATGAATATACATCGCCGCAAGGGTCGCACTGTTGGGGGTTGTCAGATTTGCTGGAATTGCATAGTTCTTTGGCATGTTCGTATCCTCCTTCCAGGCCAGAGGCCTTCCAGGCCGGCGGCCTTTTAGTTTATTGTTTAGTACCCGATTATTTCTATTTTCTCCCTAATGCGTTGCTGAATTTCAGGATGCCAACTATCGGCATAGACTCCACCTGCTATCGCCTGATAAACCGCATAAGCACCCATATCGGTAGTTGTATCTACATGAGTGTGCCATTCTGTATCGGTCGGCCAAGTTGGATAAGTGCTGGTAACTTGTCTCATACTTGTTCCGCCTGTGGTTGCAACATAGTCCCAATTAATGTTGGCATCGTCTTGAAACATTGCCAACCAATAATAGGACTGCCCCACTACTATTGGTTTCGTTCCTATTGTTCCATATCTTGCAAGAATACTTACATCGGAAACTGAAATTTCCCCTGCATCAGAATTGGCAACAATGGTCGAGGGACAACCATTTCCTGCATCATCATCAAAGATAGCAAAACGAATAAGACCTGTTGTGGAAGCATCGGCACTTAGATACCACCCAATTTCGGTAATCTCATAACTAACACCATTAGTTCCTGGATGCTGAAATCTCTGTGTATATATACGGTCAGCAGTCGAATTAGCAACATTTGCCCCTGGCCTTGCTGGTCTCGATGTTTGAAAACCATTACCCATTCATCACACCGTTTCAGAAGAAGTATCTGCTATGTCCATTTCGTCTTTCTGGAAATTGGCAATCACATAGGGCGGAGAGGACGCCTTGGCATTTATCAAGGCACTCTTTATTTTGGTGTACCAAGTATCCCTATCTGCTTGAACATCAAAGACCATCGTGAACATAATCCGATATTGTGTTTTCATGCCTTTCTCCTCCTTCCAGGCCGGCGGCCTTTCAAAAAATTATCATTAATCCTGTTGGTTTTGCAGGTGGAATAAGATCATAGGGCTTACTTGCTGCAATACTGTCCAAACTCTCATTTCCTGTCGTATCCACCGCAGTCAGCACAAACGTCATCGTTCCGCTTGAATTATCAGGAACGTTTACACTAAAGTTATATGGTAGGACTGGTGGATGAGAAATCAATGTGGGATTTAATTTTAATCTTGTCCCATCAGTTCGGTAGAGATTGTAACCCGCCATATCTGTCTCTGTGTTAGCTGTCCAAGTCGCTTTGAGATTGATGATCGCCCCAAAAGCACAACTCGCCATCAACACCATAGCCAATACCATCAATACGATTCTTTTCATGTGAACCTCCCTTTGTGGGGGACACCTCCCAATTTTTAACATTTAGAAAATATCAGATGCGAAAAATTGGGAAGTGTCCCTGTATTAATAGTTATCGAGACTGCCACTGGAGCCATCGCTCTTTTTTCCCATTGTGAATTTCTTGTCCTCGTCTGTGTGCGTCGCCTGGATATCGTCGTTGGGGGTGTCTTCACCCGGAATCGGCAAAGAGGCCTTGCCGGTTGAGATATCGCCGAGATGTTTGATTGCATCCTTATAATTCTGTGCCCGGACTTCCGGTACCGAAGACCGGCGCCCATAGAGAACGTAGATTGCGATCGTGATCGAATGCTGCTTGATGATCTCCGGTATCACAATAAACGGAACCGTCTCGATCCGGCCGCAATAGGAATCGATCAGGGCATCGGCTTTGGCAATGGCAGCCGTCACGCGTTCATCATTAACGATGCCGGCGCTTTCGTCATCGGTAAGGCCGATAAGCTCGTCTTCTGAGATCTCGGTCAGGAGATCGGTTTTTAAAGAATAAGGCATAAAACCTCATTACGGGTTACGAGAGGTAGGGAAGGGTTTGAAACCCTTCCCTACAATCCGCAACCGGTAATATATTTTTTAAAACCCGTTTTTTAGTCTAACAGAGTATCTTTCCACATGAAGCCGCAATCAACACCAGTGGCAACGATATGGATTTTTTCTGCCGCTTCATACACGTCCTGATGTCTCCCGTCCTCTCTCCAAGTGGTAATTCTCACTCCACCTGGGAAGAGGCCTGACCGGGCGATGTATCCGGCGGAAGGAGCCCTCAGTCCAGGACTTGATGGCCGGTAAAACAAGAACGCCATTCCCTTTGTAGCGGTGTTTTCCCAGATTCTGACCGCCGTGAAATCGAGTCCCGTCTTCAGTTCCTTTGCGGAACTGTAGACCGCCGGGGCGATGATCACTTCGTCAAGGGCGAGCAATGACGCCATGAGTTGTGCGGTCAAGACGCCTGGCTGGGTGTATTTAATCTTGTCCAGAACTTCGGCGCACTGTAAAAGCGCCATATACGTTCCGACATCCATCATAAGGCAGTTCGGCATCAGTCCAGTAAGGCTCTGAAGCGTTCCCTTTCTTGCAAGGACATCGGTTATGAAAGTGTTTGTCGCTCCGGGTGGAGCCCAGAGACCATTTGCATCCTCGCCGCCAGCTCCCTGTCCGCCCCATGCGGTTGCCTTGACAACGGCGGCGCAAAGGATTTCTCTTTTCATCAGGATTTTATCCGTCGCGAAAGCGATGGCGTCCTGATCCGGCTGAAGCGGAGGTCCGCCCATCGCATCGGCGGTCTCACGATCCTCATCGGGCACTTCCTTTGCGAAGGCATATTCCTTCGGGATGACATCGATGAAGTCTACCGGATACCCGCCTCGTACGGCTCCGCCTCCGGGACCTCTCGCCTGAGCCTCATCACGAAACCAAGCGCCCTTGAGGTAACGGGCAATCTTGGCTTCCGGAGGGCAATTATCAATTAAAGGGAAAATCCGATCGGCAACATAGATCGGATTGCGATACGACACACTCACATTCTGAAGAATGGGAGGCACTCCTGTTTTCGATGATGGTTGTGGCATAATCTTTCTCCTTTCATCCGAAAATAGTTTCTTGAGTTGCTTGGGTTATTTGAGTTTATTGCCTACCACAGGAACTCGACAAACCCAATAAACCCGACAAACTCAATGAACTTGTTAATTGTTAGATATCTTCCGTTAGGACCTTGTGCATAGGATTCAAAAATACTGAACAAAGATCGTCTTCTGCACCCGATGGAAAAACTACAATTCCCAATGGATATTGGGTTGTAGCCGCCGTTATCACCTTGCCCGAATCCGCATCGCTCACCCACTCTGGCGCTACACTCGCACCGTTTGCCAAGGCTGTAGCGGCCCAAGCCTTGGAGATCCCAATGATGGCGACGACGCACTCTTCACCTAACTTGGGAGCGTTTTGAAGGATTCCTATTGCCTTGGCTGTGACGGCGGTTTTTGGCAAGTCCCAGGTATTTGTGGAACTTAAAACAACACACTTGAACTGAGCGGCGCTCAAATCAGCCGCCGCCTCCCCTCCCAGGGTCAATATTACATTTTCAATAGCCATGATTTTTCTCCTTTCTTTTTCAAAACCTCGCAGAGCGCTAAGCGCAGAGCGCAGAGCGAAAAAGATTTTAAACGCCATGCGCCATACGCTATGCCCTATGCGGGCATTTGGTTATTTTTGGGGTCTGATTTCTGCCAATAACTCCCTTGCCATTTCGGGATTCTCTTTCTGCACTTCGGCGAATGCGGCGCCGTAAGAGAGACCCTTTTTCGCTTCCATCTTCTGTTTGGTCAGGGCCGATAGTTTCTCGGCTGCCGATCCGCCGGTATTCGGGCCTTCTCCTCCGGCGACTTCTTTGAAGATGACGACCTTGGGAAGCTCGGTGAGGAATGCCTTGATGCCTCCAATAGGCGTTTTATCAAACGCCCCTACACTAACGCCTTCGGCAAATTCAATCGGCCCGGCAATTCCGGAGACCGCAATCATGATCGGCTCGATGATCTTCCGGAGAGCGGGTGTGAGTTTACCCTCTTTGCAAAGGGTTTCGCAGAATGAGGCGATTTCATCCTTGCGCGCCTTATCTTCGATCTCCTTCAACTTTCGATCCGCCTCGCCCTTTTCTTTCTTGAGCTTTTCGACCTCGGCGAAGGCGAGATCCTTTGCCTCTTTGACTTTTGCCGAGATGTCGGCCTCGGTGAACTTACGATTCGGATCATCGGGGACCAACTCCTTTTCCGCGCCGATGACCAACGCCTTCAAATCTGAAAAGAATTTTCCTAAATCCATGTGCATACCTCCTTTTTCCCGCCCTTGCGGGATCTTGAATTTTTTCTCTTTCTCCGCAAGGCGCTTACTGATTAGCGCCTTTTCTTCGCTCGAGTATTGGGTCTGATTGTCGGGCTTTCCCCAATAGGCAGCCGCTGATCGAGTCTGATCTGCGTCGGGGCAGGGGTAACGATAATTTACCGGATCGAGGAATTCATCGTCATCGACGTTCGACCATTCCCCGGGTTTGGTCACGTGGCCGCCATCTTTAATGGCGATGTTATATTTTTTGGACCGCGCCTCCTGCGCCTGCTTATCCGCTTCGCTGAATGCGGATTGCGGAATGGGGATTGCGGATTCCAAAACCCATCCAATCTGTTCGTCGCCGAAGATGGCCTGCTTCAGACCCTTCACTGCCGGAGGGGTTGCCCCGAGGAATCCGATATGACGAAGTCCCAGATCCGGGTAAAGAGCGATGCTTACCTTTTTATATAGTCCCCGTTTGAACCTGTCTTTGAATTCGGGGGCAACATCCTTCAACTTGGCCAGGAGTTTTCCTCCTTCGGCCTTCAGGGATTCGACCCAGCCATAAGCCGGGGAGTCGGTATCGGGATGCCCGATCACGATCGGGGCCTCGTGGTTGGCCGGATCATATAATGATGCGATCTCCTGGAGGTCCTTATCCGTCCACTCCCGGGTATTCCCGGAGGAGTCGGTATGGGTGCCAGCCTTAAATATCTCGATCAGATCCATAAAAACCTCTCTCTTTGGTTAGTGACTTTGAAATCTATTATTTCAAACACCCCCCATTCCCCCTTGATTCCATGTCCAAATAACCCTAATCTACCCTCATATCCCCCCCGAAAAATCATGTTTTGTCTGAGCCTATAGGATACCCCTCGCTTTTGGAAACAATGGCCTTAGAACGCAATATTTAGCTTTGCCCATTTTTCTTGAACAATGGAGGAACCGGCTCTTCCGCCTGTTTCACCAGCCACTCCAGGACCCTTGGGTAATAGGCTCGAATGAATTTATCGATCTTGATTGTCGGCATTCCCAACGATCTCCATTTCTCTATGATGTCCAACTTAACCCCGATCTTTTCCGCGATCTGTTCCAATGTCATAATGTCTTCTATCTGAATTTTTTTCATTTCAATCCTCCCTCCGATTGCCCTATGTTGGATCGGGGGAAGACGGTAGGGATTCCGTCTTTTCGATCCGCGGGATCTATCCCCCCATCATTTTGAGGTATCCCCAGACCCCGGCTTCGAAGATCTGCTGGGGTTTTGTTTTTTGGAGCGCCCTGGTGAAGAATGGGTTCGGCTTCATGCCCTTGATCGATTTGACCGGATGGGATGCGCCCGGCCAGAAGAGGGCTTTTTTCACCGTCGGGAAAATCCTCTGGTTGAAAGGTCCAAAGAGGCCGGTGCCGCGGTGAACGAATTCGGCATACGGAGCCGTTGCCCTGATCTCTCCGTGCTTGCCATCGGCTGAAACGTTGCTCGTAATGGAATGCATCAGGTTTGAGGTCTTGACCGGGACCTCTTTCACCGCCCGGGCTTCGATCTCTTCGACCAGGTTCGTCATCCCCGCCCAGAGCATTTTCCGGCTCACCTCGCCCGGATTCTCGAGGAGTGCTTTGAGGAGTTTGCCCTCGATTTTGATGTTGACCTTAATTTCCATCGTTCGCCTTGCTCACTGTTACTTGGGTTTATTGTGTTTATTGAGTTTATTGAGTTCCTGCAGCAGGCAAAGAACCTAAGCAACCCAAGCAACCCAAGAAACTCAAAGAACCCAAGTAACTCAAATAACCCTCTTAATAATCAGCCCCCGGCAATGAGGATGATACGGAGGCAACATTCCCTGATCCACAAAGTCCTCGATACTATCGAGTTCCGGAGGATTATCTTTTAAAAATTGCTGATATTCTTCGTCGGTCATCCCGGATTGATCGACCATATTTTTATAAGCCACGTTGACCTGGATGATCTTCCCGTTCATCTGGGCGCAGAATGGGCACTCCATCGTCGGCTCGACGACCTCGATCTCTGCGATGCCCGCATCGTTGAGCTGAGACACATGCGCCCAGTTTTTAATCTTGACCACGCCCGTGTCCACGATCCGGTTGACCTGATAACCTTCGAGATCCGTGAGGTGCTGGGAAAGGAGATTTTTCATCTCGCGGATCGCAGCCGGGTCGCCCGCACCAAATAGTCCCTCGCCTCCCTCGAGATATCGCGTCTTGAGGAAGTCTGTGAGCGCGGCCTGGGCGTCAGGGTTCTCGATGAACTTCGAAAGATAGAGATGATCGAGATTGGTCAGGAAGTTAATGGCGCGGATATCGGCGCCGCCGAATCCGATCGCGGCCTCGATCCCTTTAAATGCCTGATAGATCCCCGTCACTGCGTCGGCCACGGCAACTTTATCTATGTTTTTATAGGCTTCGCCGAGAATGTTTTGGATCTTCGTCGTGAAAATATCCTCCGGTGGAGGAGATCCCTGGGACCGTAACCATGATTCGATATCGACTAAGGCTGATGCTTTTATATTTTTAAGAGATGGAGCGAGCTGATCGATATACCAGGAGACCCAATCAGATTCAGCAAATTGGGGACACCTCCCAATTTTTAACATTCCGGATTTTTTCTTACGAGAAAAATTGGGAAGTGTCCCTGGTTCTGAAAAACTGGGAGGTGTCCCTAAAAACGGCGAGGGAGACTGCGGTACCAAGATCAATTCATCATCGGGACCCGGCTCGGGGATCCCGTAGGTGTCATAGAAATATTTTTTGGATGCAGGCACTCCGATATTTTTAACGAGGATCTGGTCGCGCTCGGCGAGAGGTTTGAGGTCTCCCTCGGGCTCGGTGCGTTTCCAGAATTTCGGATATTTTTGTCGTCCTGAGCTTGTCGAAGGGGGGAAATTGTAGTCAACCAGCCACTTAATCGATTGCTCATTGAGCCATTCGCTTAATCTATCGGCATCGGCCTTGAGATAATCCTGGCGGATTTCAGATCTTACTTCTTCGCTTCCAAGTTTTCCGGGCGTGCCGACGGTGGTTGCCGTCTGACCGAGGATAACCAGCGTGATGGCGGTGTTCCAGAAATCTCCCCACTTCCCATAACTATCTACGGAGCTTGCGCGAGCGGCTTCGAGGAGTTCAACGGACATATTATCGGGAGTGATGATGCCGACATCAGTCTGCATAGATTTGATCGCATCGAGAAGTTTATCCTGCATCGTCTTATCTGTGCCGGATGGATATTTTCCCCAGGGAGTGGGCTGGCCGAATTTTTCAAGAAAGACGGCCCAAAACTTGACGCCATTTTTTTTAAACCAGACCGGCCAGTAAAGCTTGTTGCCGAGACCTGTACCAAAAGGATTGTTGTTCTTCTCGCCGAACCGGAAGAGCTGAAATTTCCGATCTGGAAGCTCCTCGCCCTGGATCATATCTGCCCAGGTGAGAAGACGGAGTTGGTTCTGTTTATCGAAGGTGAAGCGGCGCGGATCTCTTCCTCGATATTCTTTTATCCAGATATCACCCTCGGAGTAATCCCACATAATCTCAGCCGATTTAAAACCTTTCAGGATGCCGTCAAGAAGTTCTTCGCAGGCACGGTCGAATTTGATCTCCTTGAAATTTTGCTCGACGAACTCTGCTATTTTTACATCCTGCGCATCCTCGCTCGCGGGTTCGATTTCCCACTCTTTGCCCACTACGCCCAATTTCCGTTTCTGCATTTCAGAAAAGACCCGGTCATCGCGCTCAAGATCCTCGTAGAGTTTGAGACCTTCGCCGCGGCCTTCGGAGGAGAGCACCGTATCGGGATTCAGAAGGACTTTGCCGAGATAGTATTGCGTGATGTCCTTCTCGACGGTTGCGATCTCATCGGTGATCGGTTTCTTCTTCAAGAGGGACACCTCCCTGTTTTTCTCATAGGATTTTTCATAATGTTAAAAATAGGGAAGTGTCCCTGGTTTCTTGTCATCAATATCCCTCAGCACTGGCAGAGGATGGCACATAAGAATCCATTCGCGTGGATCCCCTCTTGACCCCGGTCGTCCGGTATTCGATCGGGCCGACTCTGGTCTCGATCATGCTCTTGAGTTGCTCGACGGCATCGGGGCCGTCGTCATGGCCGCCTTTTCCTTTTGGCCGGTAGTAAATGAAATGCCTTACCAGCTCGCGCATATTTTTTCTGAAGCGGATCCAGCCATTCTTGATCCAGGGCTGGAGCGTGAGGATACGAAGGTCCTTATCTTTATGGACCTGCAGCTCGATCGTAGGAATGGTTAAATTCCTTTTGTGGCCCTCTTTCTCGAGCGTGGTCCTGAAAAATTCCTGAAACTGTGTCGATTCGACCCCGAACGCATGAAATTTATCTCTCTGGTGGTAGGCCAAAATATCGTCGATGATCTTGTCGGGAAGCCTTTTCTCGACGTCGCCGATATCGAGATAAATGATCATCCCTTCTCCGAGTTTTTTTGTTCTTCCGCCCACGATCACCGATGGATCGCTGGTTTTCGAGGATTTACCGAGAGAAGGATCGACGGTGCCGTAATGGGCGATATTTGAAAGATCCGGATTCTCATCATCCCAGTAAGTGATCCACTCTTCCAGGAAGACGGCGTCTTCGGGATTGATCGGCTCATTTTGCTTCTCGGATTCGAAATACGCGGGACCATCGGAGATCCGCATCTTCATGAGGTAGTAATAGTCTTCGACCTCGGGCCAGAGAACCTCTGTCCCTTTCAGCATTGCGACTTTGTGGGTCTCGAAAAAGGCATCGGCTTTGGCTTCGGCCTGCTCTTTGCCGATGGAGATATCGACGAAGATTTCTTCCCATTTTTCCCACAACTTCGATTCGGAGTATTTTATTACGGCCTTGAATTTCTTTCCCTTCCATCCGGGCTTGTTGAGAAGGTTATTTAGCAGAGAATCATAATGGAGAATGGTTCCGAGGATGATATAGACCGTATTTTTCTGACCGATCTTCATGAGGGCTTTGAAGAACCACCGCTCCATCTTTTTTCTTTGATCGGGAGATTCCACAGCCTCGTCGTTTTCGAGATCGTCGCCAATGACGAGATCGGGACGTTTGCTTCCGTGGCGCATGCCTCTGAGTTTTTGTCCGGCGCCCACGCCACGGATCTTGATCCCGCTTCGGGTGATGATGACATCAACCCGCCAGATTGGCCCCTGACCGCAGATTCTCGGAAAGTCCTGGGCAAGACGCTCGTTGACTTCCAATTCCGCCTTTAGGAATTGGATGAAGTCCTCGGCCTGCGATGCCGTATCGCTGGCGATGAGAATGAAATGCCGGAGTCTAAAGGCCACGCACCAGAGAGCGAGCACAAGGTCAACCCATGTGGACTTCGCATTGCCCCGGGGAGCGGCATCGGCCTGCTTATCGCCAATGCCAGTCTCGATCGAGCGCATGATCATAGCGGGATACCGATCACAAATATACTGATGAAAGGCCGAGGAGGGCGCCTCGATGTAGTGAGGAAAGTATATGCGCCCGAAATATTCGAGATCTCCGGAGGCTTCGCTGATCCTTTGCTCCTGCTTTTTCTTGTCATCCGGGAAGGGCTTGGCAGAGGTCTGGATCAGGGCGCGGATCGCCTCGATCTCTAAGTCAAACTTTTTTTCTGTGAGAGGTGCTTTTTTCATAATGTTTTCCCCCCCACCCTTCCCCTCCCCCACCAGTGGAGAGGGAAAAGTAAAATTCCCCTCCCCCTCGAGGGGGGAGGGATGGGGAGAGGGTGATCATGCATACTTTGCCTTGGCGAAGGCAATGAATTCATCAAAATTCTTCTCCAGCGCCGTAAGCGCCTCCGGATCGTGGTCTTTAAGAAATGAAACGAGATCTCGCATGAAATCCAAAAACACCTGGGGCCGGTCGACCTTCTGCATATTCCGAAGATTCTCATCTCTTTTCCTGATATCCTGAAGAAGTTTGGAAACATTATTTACAATGTTGATGTAGTTGCTGACCGTGTTGGAATCGGCCTTATCGTATTCTCTGTCCTTAAAGTATTTGTCCATGAGGTTCTTCTGGTTTACTAAGTCTTGAAGAAGAACCTCCTCGCGGACGAGGGCGCGGGTTTCTTCCTGCGCCTTTGAGACACGGTTTCGAAACTCTTCTTTCTTTTTCTTCCACTCGTATTTCTTCGCCCATCTCTGAACCTGAGCAATGGAGACGCCTATAACTTTTGTGATTTCTTCGAAGGTTTTCTCCTCATTGATATAGAGGGCCTCGCACCGGTCAACGATCTCAAAGGAGTATTCCCGTCTACTTGCCATTTGAGACTCCGATGTCCGAACAATTCCCCTCGAGGAGATCGATTCCCTTCGGAGAGATCGCTATAAGATCACACTCCTCCTCCGTGAGGAGATTTTTTGTTTTTTCAACCTCAATAAAACCTTTCTTCTGGAGATATATGATCTCCGCCAATAATGCGGCCTCTGAGAGATCACTAAACCCAGTGGGTCTGAGTGCCCTGAGAAGTATCCTGATCTTGAAGGAAGAAGACTTGGCAAGGTATAAGGTCTTCAGGATCTCGCGCCGCAAATCTTTGTTTTCATATGTCTGCATCTTGGCCTATCCTCCCTCCTGTCAAAACAAGAAGCTTTTTCACGTCTCTGATGACCAGGTCAACTTTATAATCGAGGGCTCGAATGTCACGGATGAAATCGTCTTTCGCCACGTACTCTTTTGCAAAATACTCTCGGTCAAACCCCCGCCTCTCTCTAAATTCGGAGAGGATTCCCGATAATTCTTTGAATTTTGCGTCTCCCGATTCAAGGCGTTTGTCGATCTGTGATATGCTCCGCTTCATTAAAAAGCCGAGGATGGCCATGAAGACCATCGCCCCGACGTTTAGAAGTGCCAACTCCCAGTGTTCCATCTATTTCTTCTCCAATGCGGCAGCGATTTTTAAAACACCAACGGAATATATTTCATCACTTCAGGGGCGTAGAGTTTTAATGCCTGTGCCACGATTTCTGATAGCAACCTGACCCTTAACCCGAGAGAATACCCAAGTTCAAAATCAGTCCAGGTTGTCTTGGCCGCTAAAATATCCAGTTCGTCCATCGCCTTAACGACTCCCATAGGAAGTGCATTCATTCTGTCGGGTCCCAGAGATCCCCGGATAAAACCGCTGTTGATAGACCAGGTGGAGAGCAGATTTTCAGCCGCTGTCCGGGAAGTCTCGGCATTCAGTTTATCCTCTTCGGTGATTTTGACGATATCTCCCCTCGTGCCGGCACATCCAGCCATAAAAAACGCAAAGAGCATAGCGCATAGCGCATAGAGTAGAAGAGATTTGAAATTTCTTTTGATCTTCATTTTGATTTCCCTCCGGGCCAGAGGCCCTACGGGGCCGGAGGCCTCCTATATAAAGGTTTTGAGCGATATTTGATTGTCTTCCATGACAACCGCCTGTCCCCCATTGCCGACCCAGCTTCCGCAGTTCCAGTAATAGGGGGGATCTGCTTCTGCAAGATGAGTATGCCCGAAGATCACTGTCTGTTTTTTCCCCCAGGCCCAGTCATGAAAAGCTATGCGTGTCCATTCATGCTTTTTTGGATTTTTCTCCTTCACCGCCGTCGTGGGATCCTTGAGACCAACCATCTGAAGGTTGCGCCAGATGTACTTCGAAACAAATTTCCCGAGGGGATAGCCTTCATCACAAAAAAAGTCTCCCTGGTGGCCGTGGACGAGAAGAATCTTTCTATTCGCTTTCCTGTTGAAGAGGACATAGGATTCAGGAAGAATCAATGATTGATCGTGGTTGCCCCTGATCCTGTCTGTCCCGCGAGCCAGAAGATCACAAAGACCAGGATAGGTTTTTACGATCTCGTCGATGCTTGAATTCTCCCAGAACTCATAGATATCGCCCAGGGCAAAGATCCGAAACCCTTTGTGCCAACGCTCTTCCAGGACATCGAGGCATAGACTGGCATTGGCCTTGAAATCATCCGCTTTATCGCCCACTCCCATGTGAAGATCGGAGACGAAGAAGCCCTTGAAGGAATCATCGATCTCGATGACTGGAGAGCTGACAAGAGCCTGATCGAGTTTGGATTCGATGCTCATTTCAGAACCTCGCAGCCTCCGGCCCTGTAGGGCCTATGGCCCGGAGGGAGCGCATAGCGTTAAGCGCATAGCGTAAATTCGTAAGCATCATGACTTTGCCGCCCATTGGCCCACTGCTATACCCATCAAACCGGAGATAGCATTGGTGGTTATTTCCTTCGCATCGATGCCGAGCTTATAGAGCGCAAACATGGTGATGCCGAAGACGGCCATGATGACCCAATTCTTGTCGTTGCCAAAGACGGTCTCGAATTTCATGAGGGTCTCCTTTTGTTCAGGTCAAACTCCGTGTGAATGTGATTTAAATGATCCTTATCGCCATAAATCACGTCATAGTGATAGTCGATATTTTGCGCAGCCTGCCGGATCTCGTCGGCTGCCTGCTTCACTTCGTCTATCGGAGTCTTCGGATTATCGACGCCCCAGACCCGCCAGTCCCATGCCTCATCCTTGTAGTGCCAGGAATCGGGATCATGCTTGCCGTCGTTGGCGGATGTGACCGTCGGAGTGACGTTATATTTTTCATAGATCCTGGAAACGATCCTGGCCAGCGTGCAGAATTCATATCCGATGACATTAAAAACGACTCCTTTTTTGACGTTGATTTTAATCATTCCTGCTTTCCTGGCTTCCTTATAAAAAAACCCGACGTGTCAGAATCACCCTGTTGAGTGGCGGCTTCGCCTACTCCACGGGGCAAAACAACAGGCCGGGTTTATCCTTGTACCTGTAAATATTTAGTTGTAGCCGCAGGTTTTAACCTGCGTTATTCATTTTCTCTTCCTCCTTGTAAATCAACATTCTCAAATAGGCAGAGACGGTAAGCCCCAGCTTTTTCGCTTGCTGGCTTAGCATTTTCAACTCGGCCTCCGAGAGTCGGAACTGAATGAATCTTTTTTTTTAGATTCCACGTTAAGAACACGTTATTATAATGTCATAACAATGTCAAGTCTTTTTTTTTGGCTCTACTTTTACCGGGGCGAGCTTAAATTTTAGGGTAACATAGATCGTCCTGATCTGCCCCTCTTCACGCTTTTCCTGGATCTCGGAAAACTGAATCCCGTAGCGCTCGTGGATCTCGTCAATGATTTTTCGGGCCTGATCAAGGGTCATGTTTCTGCTTTCTGCTTTCTGCCTACTGCCTACTGGGTATAAGCCGTCTCAATTCTTCTTGGCTATATTCCCCTGCCCGCCAAACCCTCGGATTACCGCTCTCATCGGCGGCCTGTTTCAAGGTTCCTTCAACCTCGTAAAGTTTCATTAAAATATTGCCGCCCTGATATTTCTTCCAGAAACTATGTTCATGGCAATGGATCTGATTAGGGGCCTTTTTCTCAAAGGACTTTTTACAGGTCTTGCAACGACCGATTCCAAATGTTCGCCCCATGATGTTCTCCCTATAATTGCCCTGACAAAAGTTGGATAAAACTAAAGGATTCTACTCGTCTAATATCAATTTCAAAGGGATGATTGATCACAAAATCTTTAAGATTTTTAGCCTCGAAGTGGTGCATATCACCTCCTTGGATATTTGTTCTCTCGGTGCCTTTGTGACCATCTTTTAGCCAGCCAAAATGAACCCATTTCTCGATTTTGTGATGATCTGCTCCAAGGAGATCTTCGACCATGCGCATCGTAAAGCCATCGGATCGTTTGTTAATGTGGAGCCTCCTTTTTTTCAAAACGATGCCGGTTATAGATCTCAAAACTCCTCCGTTGATCCTTTTTAGGCCGTTCTGGATAGTGACAAATCCTTTTGAAGGGAAGTGCTTATGCAAATATTCAACTTCCTTTTCGCTCCAGTCGGGCTGTTTATGACAGCGGGCGAGACCCATCTCCTGGGCTTTTCGTTTGATGTACCAGCGCGGATATTTATGACCGAAAGCCCTCATGATTTTATTTGTTTTGACGGTAGTCCCATCATAAATATCCCGGATGATTCTAATCTCTTCGTCTGTAAGGAAATATTTCTTCTTATCCATTGGCCGCCCTGCGCTGCTGCATTTGTTTGAGCGCCTCGATCACATCGTGAGCCGTCTTTCGCTCCAAAAATCGGATGTCGCTCACCTTAAAATGATTAAAAAGGAACTGTCTCAGATGCTTGGTCTCTTCGTTGCCCCGGTAGATGTCGTGCCACATGGCCTCGATCATTCTTTTCTGCGCGGGGGTTGCGGAATAGATATCGCCTTTTTGGTCATCATATTTCTTTTGAGGGAGTTTATCCCCCGAAGCCTTGGCGTAGGGGGACCATCCGAGATTTTTGAAGTGATGAATGAGCACGAGGGCCTGGGAATTGGAAAGACCCTTTGATGAAGAGACCCGGAATTTCCGGTAGAGAATATCCCGATAGATATCATCTTCAAGAGCGAGTTCCTTTTTGGCGATGTGAATTTTGGCTAAGAGTTTTTGAACAGGCATTCTGCCTCCGGCAGATGATTACGGCGATTTCCTAAAAACGATTACAGCGATTAGATCCTCTATATTCATCACAGAGCATTTTCCCACCAAAATCAGTATAAGTGCAGATTACTCCAAGACCGCAGATTTGCTTTCCGGCCGATGTCGTCCCGGCCATGTGGACGCATTTGGATTTTTCTTCGCCAAACTCATATATGCTTTTACGATGCCGCCCTTCAAAGATCATCGCTGGCCTCCCTGATCTGGCGTCACCATTCTACCGCACCAGCCCAAGGTCCTCGCTATTTTATATGCTTTAAGTCCCAGGTCATTATTAGGGTCTGTAAAAGCCTTTGCTCCAAATCTAAAGCGATATCTATATTTTTCTGGTCTTGCTGGAGTCGCGGAGATTCCGTTCAAAATGAAATGAGACAATCCACAATCACAGCATGTTATCCAAAGCACATCATTGGGTTGATCCGGCGGATGTGGCAAGGTTCGATCAAATCTCATATATGAAATGAAAGACCTGTCTCTGATCTTCGAAAACAGAATGATTAAGCCCGTAAGGATCGTATAGATCATCAGTTTCTCCCGATCAGACAGCATTTTTTATATTTCTTTCCGCTGCCGCATGGACAGGGTTCGTTGCGCCCAACCTTTGGCATCCTGCGCTTCAAGGGATGCTCCGACTTGATGCCTCGAGTAATCCCGAAGAATTCTTTGCTTTTTTGGTTCCCCATCCGATCGGCAATCCGAGCCACGGAATCACGGGTCTCCATTTCCCCTCCGGGGACACTTCCCAATTTTTCGCATAAGAAAAAACTCTACTGTTAAAAATTGGGAGGTGTCCCTAATTATTTCACTTCGTACCAGAATCTTTCTTCCTGATGAATCTTCACGCCGATGACCTTTCGGGCGCCGTCGTCTACTTTGTCGGACGCAAGGAGCTCCCGGTCGATGTCTTTGATGTTATGGACCAGGGGCCGGAGATATATCTTCTTCAGACCGAGATCCATAATCCTTGAAAGCACCCGCTCCCAGGTCATCTTGCCCAGGGGTTTGACACTCGGCGGCGTCATCCGTAGACCGCATTTGCCAAAGGCTCCCTCATAGGTTTTGCCTTTGACCTCGGAATCATCTTCGTGGGCGATAAAGAATGATTCCAGGACTTCGAGGGTCTCCTTTTTTAGATTTTCAAATTTCTTGATGACCTCGCCGTGCCTTTTTTTAATTTCCTGGCATTCGAGGTTCATGGCGTTTGTTTCTTCTCCGATCATGAAGTCCGTTTGACCGAGATCGTATAATAGGGCATCCATTTCCTCCCACGACTTGATTGGTTTCATGTTAGTCTCCCTGCCCTGTGGAGTTTTGCTCTGTACTCCACGGGGCGAATCTCATTGAAAGCTGACCTAAATATTCTCGCATCTCGATTTTTCTGAGCTTCGAAGAGACAAAGAGTGAGCTCAGGCCATAGCCATCGTAGTATTTGCAGACCTCCTCGATCTCCTCGGCCGTCTCGGCAATGAAATATCCCTTGGGGCCGCTGCCAATGGCGACGCCATGTTGCGTTGTGAGATGCTTGATCGTGGCGCGAATCTTGCGCTCGCTGACCCCAAGAGGCGTGACCCCGTGGAGTTGCGGCCCTGTACTCCACAGGGCTCCGTTGATTTTCTCAACGAGCCTTTCCCTGGAGATAGAAAAATCCCGCCCCTGATGGGCTTCGAGGAA
>Ga0315293_10002593_pt1 | contig 17367 bp, 13 predicted proteins | sample YL17G13_20_MG_FD_203071 | JGI IMG/M metagenome (GOLD analysis project Ga0315293, IMG submission 203071) | Sediment microbial communities from Yellowstone Lake, YNP, Wyoming, USA - YL17G13_20 | ecosystem: Environmental > Aquatic > Freshwater > Lake > Sediment | place: USA: Wyoming | collected...
AAGGCTGGTTACGACTATCAGCAGCGAGCACGACAGCGCAACGGCGGCGATACTTAGCAGCACAATTTTTTTCTTACGCAAATACCGCAGCCAGAGAAATAATTTCAACATCGCACTAATCGTTAATGATTTGTCGTTATATTTAGCCCCCAGGTTTATCCTGGGGGTTTATTTAACCCACGTTTTACGTGGGCTTTGAATTTTCTGTGGTTAAGCAGTTAATCCTTCGCAGGTTTAAGAAGCGGAAACAGCACCACGTCACGGATGCTCGTCGCGCTGGTCAGAACCATTATCAGCCGGTCGATTCCAATCCCCAGCCCACCTGCCGGCGGCATACCGTATTTCAGTGCCGTTATAAAGTCGGCGTCCATCTTTGCCATCGATTCTTCCTGGCCGCGAAGCTGAATCTTAAAATTCTCTTCCTGAACAGCGGGGTCGTTTAATTCCGTGTAGGCGTTTGCCACCTCCATCCTGCCGACGAACAATTCGAACCGCTCGGCGTATTTTGGATTATCCTTTTTGCGTCTGGTCAAAGGACAAAGCGCCGCCGGGTAATCGAGCACAAACGTCGGGTTGAGGAGATTATCCTCAACGGTGGCCTCAAACACTTTGTTGACAACTACCACATCGTCCATATTTGCTTCGTCAAGACCTAATTGAGTACCTTTTTTTCTGAGGGCTTTTATGTCGTCGATACCGCATCCGCCGTGTTCTTTCAGCAGGTCGGCGTATTTGACCTTCCGCCAGGGCCTGCTGAAGTCTATCCGCATATCGCCGAATTCGACGATTCTTTCCTTGCAGTACTTCTCCACCAGCAGGCAGATAAGCTCCTCAGTCAAATCCATCATCATATTGTAATCAGCATATGCCTGATACAGTTCGAGCATAGTGAATTCAGGATTGTGCTGGCGGCTCAGACCCTCGTTGCGGAAGTTTCGGTTTATCTCGAATACCTTTTCCATTCCACCGACCAATAGCCTTTTCAAAAACAACTCTGGGGCAATTCGCAAAAATAAATCCATATTCAGGCTGTTATGATGTGTCGTGAAAGGTTTTGCCGCCGCCCCGCCCGCTATTGACTGCATCATTGGCGTCTCAACTTCCAGAAAGCCGCGGCTCTCGAGAAACTCACGAATCGACGAGATGATGGCACTTCGCTTTCTGAATCGCTCCATCACTTCGGGGTTCGCCCACAAGTCCACGTATCTCTGCCTGTAACGCAAATCGACGTCTGCAAGGCCGTGAAATTTCTCCGGCGGCTGCATCAGCGACTTGCTCAGCAGTGTCAGACTGTCTGCCCATACGGTAATTTCGCCTGTCTTCGTCTTTCCCAGTTGGCCGGCTGCACCGATTATATCGCCGAGCTCGAGCAGCCTGGCAAGTAACCAGCCCTGTGCGTTTTCACCTAACAGCTTTTTACTCAACCCCACTTGGATTGTCCCGCTCCAGTCGCGCAGCGTGATAAAAATCAGCTTGCCGATATCTCGCAGTAGAACAATTCTGCCGGCACATTTAGTCCGCTGAGTGTCGTCATCTTCTACAAAGCCGGCTTTGATGTCCGCAGCCGGCTTGGCACCCTCATACTTACCGCCGTAAGGGTCGATACCCAGTTCTTTAATGCGAGACAGCTTCTCTTTTCTTTGTCGTTCGAACTTCTGTCTTCCGTCCTCTGTCATCCGTCCTCTATCCTCTGTCAGTCGAGAGTCAATTTACACCTGTCGCCGACGCTCCATAGCTTTGGCGACGGAGCGCAACCACAGCCTCAGTTTCAACCTCAGCCTCAATCAGTTTACTCTTAAGAACCAAAAGGGCGACCGCCATCTGTGGGTCGGCTTCGAGGTTTTCTTTGAGTATGTGTCTTTTCACCGGTCGAGCGCTGTTGTCATGGCCGGCCTTAACCAGCACCTGATTATCCTTCTGCACATCCAACATCTTCTTGAGTTCGTTACTTGTCAATTTAACCTCGATGTCCGGCGCGATGCCCCAGTCTTCTCTGCCTGCTTTTTTAACCTCATCATGATTTGGTACACGTGTTCCCGAAGGCAGATACCAGTAGGCCATCGTGTACTTTAGCTGAGCGCCTTCACCGGGGTAAGACGTTGTTGTCTGTACGCTGCCTTTGCCGTGCGTCCTTTCGCCGACCAGTATCGCCCGTTTGTGCGCCTTGTCTGCCAGTGCTCCTGCCACAATCTCCGAAGCACTTGCAGAGCCGCCGTTTATCAGTATGACCAGTGGATAGCCGCAGTAGCGTTTTTCCTTGTGTGCCAGCGCGTATGTACTGACGCCGAACCGCGGGCGTGTGCTGACTATCAGGCCTTCTTCGATAAATTTGTCGGTTACCTCGATAGCGCTGTTAAGTAGCCCTCCGTTGTTGAATCGCAAATCCAGAATCAATCCTCTCATCCCCTCCGTTTCCAGAGCGGCAAGAGTCTTTTCCAGGTCGAAGCTGGTCATCTGGCCAAAATTGGTGATACTCACATAGCCGATCTTATCAGCATTGTCAATCATATATATCCAGTTGGCCTGTTCAGTCCTTTGCGAGCCGCTGATTGTTGGGACGGTTATTTCAGCCCTTGTTATGGTAATATCCCTCGTGTGGTCTTCACCGGGGCTTCTTACCGTCAGTGTAACCTTTGTACCAGCTGGGCCCGTAATCTGCTTGACCGCGCATTCGAGGGTCATGTCCTTTGTGTCGGTGCCGTCGACCTTTTCTATCACGTCGCCCGCGTCGAGGCCGGAATTATATGCAGGCGTGTCGGGCAGCAGACTTTCCGCCGTCAGCAATCCGCTTTTTTTGGAAATCAGTATTCCTATTCCTGTAAACTTACTCGTCAGTGCTTTTTCGAAGTCCGTTACCTGTTTGGGCCAGACCATAAGCGTATAGGGGTCAAGCGCCGATAATGCTGCATCTGCAAATTGCGATATCAGCACACCAGGCGGTATCTGCACAGTTGCTTCGTTCAGCGCCAGAGTCTTCTCAAAAACGTCTATAAACTTATCTTTGGTTATACCTGTTACAGATTGTTCAATTTCAGCCGAGATGGTCTCAAGACTCGCCGCCCATGCCGCTGCTTCTTCGCTGTCAGGCCGAGAGAGAGAGTTTCCTTCCGGTGTTTCGGCAGCATTGGCTTTCGATATCTCGTCAAATGACGCCGACATCACTTCCGTCAGGAGTCGGCAGCGTTTGATGGCTTTGGTCGCCATCTCGGCGTAATCAATGGGGCCCACGTAATTGAAGTTCAGCGTGTCAATCGCACGAATAAACATTTGTTTTTTTATGCCTGTGTAACGCTCTTGCCGTGTCTCGCACGGACTATTCTGGAAAGACGCCACAATATTAGCCTTTTCATAAAGCTCTTCAGCATAATCCGTATATTCCTTGTTATCTTTTTCAATTGCGGCTAACCAGTTGTAGCAGACTATATAGGCGTCAATCCATTTGCCCTCGGATTCGAACTCAGCCGCCTTGGCCTTGGCTTTCTCGAACGTCTGTTGCACAAATGTATCGGACAGCAGTCCCTCTTTCTGCTGTTCGTTTGCAAACTCACTGGCCCTGGCGACGACCACCAGTATCTTTGGGATATCATTGACCTCGTTAACGTCATTTGCCTCGATTGTTTCGGCTGCGGTTCGGAACTCTTCTAACTTGTCTAATTGCTCCTTAAAGGCGGCTTGCTGGTCCGACCGCCGCCGCTCATTTATTTTTCTGTATTCAGCGATAATTTTTGCCAGCCGATCGAATTCGGAGCTTGTCGGCTGAAACTGCCCCATCAAATCACCAGCAGCCTCGAATTCGCCCTTGTAGATTAATTCGCAAACCGCTCTGATGGCGTTGATGTCAGCCGGTTTGGCTTTGACTGCAACTGGAACTTCAGCAGCATTGGGCTCGGCCAATTTAGCCTTGGGAGTTTCAGCAAGCTCCGGCTGAGCCTTGAACCGTTGGCAGCCGCTCAGCAGAAAAATAGTCGCGGACAAAATAATTATGTATCTGATACTTCGCATCTCGTACTTACCTCGAAGGTCGCTGGGCAGCAATTGTGGGGTAATAACAGGTTTGCGCTGTTTGGTAACAGTTGAACCAGTTAAGAGTCTTTACGAACACTCGGCTGCCTTACCCGCACAGCCCAAAACGTGCAGCTTATGTCTGACCATTTCTCTGATGGCTTCTCTGCCGGGACCTAAGTATTTGCGCGGGTCGAACTCCGCGGGTTTCTCGGCGAAAACCTGCCTTATCTTGGCAGTAAGTGCCAGCCGCAAATCGGTATCGATGTTGACCTTGCAAATCGCCATCTTCGCTGCCTTGCTGATGGCTTCTTCCGGCACGCCTATCGCGTGCGGCATATTGCCGCCGTACTTGTTGATAAGCTCTATAAACTCTCGCGGCACACTGCTCGAGCCGTGCATAACCAGCGGAAATCCAGGCAGCCTCTCTGCTATTTCCTCTATAACGTCAAAGGCCAGTTTGGGTTCGCTCTTGAACTTGTAAGCGCCGTGACTGGTTCCGCAGGCAACCGCTAATGAATCACAGCCGCTTTTTTCTACGAATTTTTCTACCTGAGCCGGGTCTGTAAGATGTTTTCTTATATCATCGACCCCGACAACGTCCTCATTCGATTCCGCCTAATCGTCCCAGCTTAGCTTCAACACAGACATTTCTGAGATGCGCGTCCTCGACCACCTTTTTCGTTAGCACTATATTCTCCTCGAGTCGAGCCCGTATTTCGACCCGTCTATCATCACGTTAGCCCAACAGCTTGCAAGTAGGCGCACGATTTTTTCACCGTCCCCTCTGATTGGGTCAGTACTTCCCAGTAAAACGTGACTCAGTCAGCTTTCTTTCGTACTTTTTATCACGCATGAGATCGACTATGACTCTGTTAAGCTCAAGTGCTTCTTCCATCGGTCTACCCCATAAATTCCGACCGACAATGCGGCCTTCATTACCCGAGTCCATAACGGCTCTCGTTGTCTCGACTAAATCCTTTTGAGGATCTTTGAATTTGGGACCGCCCGACATGATTTTGAATGTGTTGGGTGCTAGCTGCGCCAGGAAATTTAGCCTTTTGACATGCAGTTCATAAGAAATATCGCTGGGGTCATCGGGTTCGAGTTCGAGAAGGCTCGTGACTTCCGGCATGTTCTCGTAGAAATATCCCTTTTTCCCATCGACGTCACTCAAATACTTTGTGTACGCTTCCCTATCCTTGGCGGGCGCGGGATACTTCTGTTTGACGACATCAACGCCAATCGATTCCGCTGCGGAGATTCCTTGTGCACACCAGTATAAGCAGTCCACGCCCATTTTCCCCGGCAGGGGCCCTCTAGCATATGCCCACATGAACACAGGCTTTCCGTGCCGATGTGAGACGTCCGTTAGCTCCGCGATTCTTTCCACGTCTACCTCGGTTTCTTCACCACCAATGTAAAACGTGTAACCGATGGCGTTCGCCCCCGCTGCAATAGCTCTTTCCACCGTAGCCATATTCGATTGTCTGGGATAAGCCACTTCTTTTCCCACGAGGAAGTGCCCGTCGACCTTGATGATCAACGGCAAGTCCGGCCGAATCAGATTCTGATACTTCTCGGCTTGACCAATAGAGAGAGCCAGTGCAGAGAAATTCCCTCTATTAGCCAGTTCAATAACGGCCCTTGGATCGCCTGCTCTTTCCCACTTGAGAGTATGCCCTATACCATGTTCGACCAGTTGATCGAACGGCAGGCTAAGCATGGTTCCTTGGCCAGGGCCGTGGGCGTAAAACATGTTGTACAATTCAGCCGTTCTTGCTCGCCCCAAATTTCCATCGCGCGCAATGGTCTCAAGGGTTGGTCTTTTGGCAACGTTTTTTTGGGGATTGGTTTGGAGATCCTTGAGTAATGGCATTTATACCTTCTCCTTTCGTTTTGATTGCTACACAGCCTTAAAAATAAAGCTATTTGTCAAGTCACGAGGTTTCACCAGCAACGCTTTACCGGTCGAACCTCAACTTATTTCTTCTCTTCTGTGGAAACCTCACAGAAACATCAAATTATATTATATGAATAGCCGTAAGTCAATCAGCCAGAACACAAATTAGAACTCCCGTACCTTTTGGTCAATAATATTTTTTACAGGCAAGTGGTACGCTCATAACCACGGCTTATTATTGCTACCGTTTTTAAGATAGCGGCGCCATTTACCCCGCCGGTCATGCCATGGAAACCTCTCAGGCCATCGCTCTAAAGATTTGCCTACGAAGTCAATATCTATCGCGGCGGCGGGATTCTTGTAAAGAACGGCCTTTTTGATATTCCACGAATCCAGTTGATCTGAGAATCTTTCCATGAAACATGTGAATGTTTGACCTGTAGACGAAGCACCCTCAACAAGCAATACGTTACTGCCAAATTTTCTGAACTCTTCGAGGGCAGAGAGCACTCGCTCTGCTCCCGGAAAGTGAACTTTGCGTCCATGTGGATTTGGGACATATTGCTCTTCGACCCCTAGGAATGGTTTCGACCCAAGGTTTCCTGCAAGCCATCCACCCCAAATACCTCCACTTCTGCCAATACCAATCACTACAGTCGGATCCCAATTTGATTGGTTAATTCTGTCCAACACCTTCCTGGCCTTTCTAAGAGCATCCCTCCATGTTGGTCCTTGACGAAGCCTTATTATTTGCAACACCAAGCCAGTAATACCCACCATGGCACTTATTGCGCCCAGCAGTTGCAGTATCAATTTCACTATCAATTCCACTTTGCTACCCATTTATAGGTCCCCTTCCATCATTGTTCACGTTGAACGCACCGATTGCGTAGCCATTTTTGTACGCCATCTCAAACATTTTCTTCGTACTGACAAGTGCCATAATGCTCTCCTTGAATCACCCAAAAGTTATTGCTTGCAACACCGGCATTGGGCCGATATCCGCGTTAGTCGTATTAATAGCCTCCTGCTCTGCCTAATCCCATGTACCTTCTCGGGCCAATCGCCATTTCCTCAACACCTTCCGGCCATATACTAAAGACAACTGCCCGTCTGTCCACTGTTTCGTCTGCACTGAACGTAATCGCCCAGTAAATCCTGTGGTACCGCCTTATCAGCGTTATTTCGCTTCGTATATTCGCCCCGTAGTCAAAATCATACTGCTGAGCGAAAACAATCGTATAGCGGGGGTCGATTGTGTAAGTCGCGGCAAAGGTAAACGCATTGGAGCCTTTCTGATCCAGAACCTCGACATTTCTTAAGTATCTGTCGCCGATATAAAGGCTCAGATTTGGCCAGCACAGATGTGTCAGACCGAAATTAAACTGCTGCACCACGTTGCTTTGCAGGTCGTAATTCAAATCGCTCATTATTACCGTCGTATCGCTCACACGCCACAAATAATCGGCGCTGAAATAGTTGCGTCTTGGCCCAAACATCTCAAATCTGTACAGGTTTGGGTCTCTAAGGTCGCCGTTGAAAATCTCAGGTGCCGACATCACTCGCAGCGGAATGATCGGCCGGTTCCAGATAAATCTGTCAGGCCCCGTGTCGGCGCCGGCGTCGGCCGAGTTGTTTACCCACGTAAAGTCCGTATCCAGCCGCATCCAGTCCACCGTGCGCATCTTTTCATCGCTCTGGCCGGTTACATCTTTGCCGCCGTACGCCCTTCTTTTGGTTTGCAAACGCTGAGAAATCCCAAAATTCAGCGTATCTCGCTGCTCAACAGCCGAGTCAGTCTCGCCAAAAAGTGCCGCATTCAGGTGCGGCTGGACAATATGCCGCAATTGGTTCAAATCCCACAGACGGCTCTTGACATTCGGATACACCTTCCAGAATGGCTGCATCGACGTACGAACTCCCAGCTCACCAATCAACACGTTTCTCTCCCCAAAGCTGCCCGTATTACTGCCGTCGACAAGTGTTCTTGTGAAGCCGCTGCGGTCATCGTGTCCGAAGGCACCGGCCACATACGGCACAATCTTGAATTTGCCGGACCGTATTGGCAAATCAAGCTCCATCCTGTGCGACGCAAACGAAAACTCGTTTTCATCAATGTCTATTGAATTATGGTCTTTGCCGATTCTCTGACGCAGTCGGCTCACCGCCGTATCGCTGTATAATGTAAACTTGTCATCAAATAGCGACTGACCTGTTAAGTGGAACTCACCGGTCGGCAGCTCCTCCAGTTGGTCGGCAAAATCATTTATCCGAACCTTGCCCAGCAGGGAGATGCCCCAGTTGTTTTCTGTTCGCTTCAGGTGAGCATAGGTTTCCTGCCTGGTCACGTTGTATTCGTGGCGGTAATAGCTTTCTACGAAGTATTCATCTGACGCATAAGCAATTTCACTTGTCAGTTGCCAGTTATAGGGCAGAAACTGCCTGTGCATCCAGTAGAACCGGCCGCGCAGCTCATGGGGCGGCGTTAGGTCTTGTCGGCTGCTGATTCTGCCGAGTTTATCCTCGCCGGTATCTCGTATGATGTACCCTAATAGTCTGCCGTAGTAGTCCTCTCTTTTATATTCAATCTCTGCACCGGTGCCAAAGCCTCGCTTTTCGTAGTAGTCTACTGCCAGTGTGCTGTCTGTGCCGGGTGGCTCGCGAAGACCTAACAGCCGTGCCAGGTACCACCGTGTCTCAACCGACGTACCCCATGTGCTGTCGTGGCCGGTATGAACGCTCTTGAGTGGGACATCCGGCCTCTTGAGGTTGCTCCGCACAAAAGGCCAGTAGAAAAACGTCCTTCTACCGAGTTTCATACGCACGTCACGCATCTCAGCGTCGTAGCTTCTGTCCGAAACTTTACCTAACCGCTCGTCGATTGCGGTCGTGTCGGTGATGATGACGCTCGAGGCATTCAGGGAAATCTGCGGCAGGTAGAATTCACTGGTTGTCAGTGTGATATTTTCCGCGGCGAACACGTTTTCCGCAATCTGGTGCAGCTTCGCTGCTCGCACATAAATCGGAATGCCGCGCTCGGCGTCGAAGCTCTTCATCACCGCATTTACCGCGATAGCTTTCTTTCTCAAAAAGTCGTAGTACATTTCGTCCGCTCGGATTGTCCGCTGTCCCTCCGTCATCACGACGTCGCCGCAGAGGTAAATCGCCTCTACCGCGCCTTTGGCCAGCACATCTCCGGGCCCCGCCTCCAGTTCTTCGCCGACCTTAAGCTGTTCGCCGGCGTAAAATATGACCGCGTTATCAGCCTGGAGCTCCAGCAGAAAGTCTTTACCCTTCTGCTCCATTTTCTGCCACAGGTAAAATCTGCCGGTCACTGTTGCGATGTCTCTGCCTTCGATTGGGGATGGTGCCTTTTCTATCTTTGGCTTAACCTCGCCCGCAGGTGCTATGTTTATCGGATACATAAATCTTGGCTTTTTCTCCTCGGCTTGCTCGACCTTGGCTCGCTCGACCTCGGTTCTTTTTTGCTCAACTGCCCTGACGAATTCAGCTCTCTTGCGGACATCCACTTTTTCGGGTTTGGATGCTTCGGCCTCTTCCGGTTTAGCCGCTTCAGCCTCTGTTTTCTTTTGCTTTGGCCCAAAGAGTTTTTCAATAAATCCGGGTATTTTGACAGCTTGTCGGGGCGAAGTCTGACGCAGCCCAACAGCTTTCTTCTCTGGTTCCACTACTGCTGGCTGGACCTTTTTCTGCGCGACTGCCTTTTCAGAAGATATCGGTTTTTTGACAGCAGCTTTCTTTTCAGCTTTAGCTACTTCCATTCGTGGCTTTTTTTCTTTTGGTGCGAATAGCCTTTCGAGAAGCCCCGGCTTTTTGGCAGCAGCCTTCTTTTCAGCCTGTGGTGAACCTGTCGGCCCTGCTTTCACTGCTTCCGTCTTCGCCTTTTTCTCCTTCGGCGCAAATAACCTTTTGAGCAGTCCCGGCTTTTTGGCAACAGCAGGTTTCATTTCTTTTTCCGGCGGCAGCTCAGGCACAAAGGCCTGTGGCTGTACAAAAAACTTCGGCCCCGCCGGAGGCGCCGCCGCCATCGCCTTTTGGTAAATCTCCAGTCCTCGCGGGTCGGCGACCTCCCGTTTGTCCGCCGTTGCAAAAATCTCACCGCTTACCGCAAAGCGCACGACCATAGATTTGCCTTCCTCAATCACGTTTTCACTCAAGGCAGTGGCCTTGGCAGCCTCAGCCTTTTCTATGTGAATTTGGCCCTGCAGATACACGGTCGCGTTGTAATCGATACGAACCCTGCCGTGGTATTCGGTTGTCGTTGTCTCCAGCCACACAACTGCACTGTCGCTCGAGAACCGGTTGGCTCCGATTGACATTGAAAATCCGTTTTCGAAGACAAGCGTATGTTCGCCGGTGCTTGGCTGATAGCTCACAAGGCTGCCGCCCTGTAGATGCAAATCCTGACCTGCAAAGGCGCCGCCTCGCTCATCACTGGTCCCGTCTTTGTTGGCTGCTGATGATACCAATACCGCCGAGAAAACCAGCAGGCTCAGAACGAATAGCTGTCCTTTTCGCATTTTTATCCGCCTCTGGCGGACCCGCAATCCGTTACTGTGTGTTTAGCCCCCAAGTTTATCTTGGGGGTTATATTTAGATTTCCGGGTTAGCCCCCAAGCCTGCCCTGAGCGAAGTCGAAGGGTTTACCCTGGGGGTTTTAACTGCTTTTTCGTTAGATTTGTGAAATTATAGCTGCTTGTCTCCGCAAAGCCAGCAAATTTATCCGCCTTTTACCCGCCGTTGGTGGGATGGCGGATTTATCCGCCGAAGTCCACTTGGACGAAGGCGGAAAAACCGCCCAACTTGTACGCCTGTGGCGTAATGATACTGCTTGTGCTGCGTAGCGAAGCGTTACTTCGCAGAGTAGCAATAGCTTGATTTACCTCACATAATCCTGTAAAACTCTTTTATCCGCCTATGGCGGAGCGCCGACTGATACTTGTACGCCTGTGGCGCAACGAATGAAAGTGCAGGATTTTGGGTATGGCTAAAGGTGACCGTTCTGAATTTATCCGCCAGGGCGGATACCAGGCTGATGTAATCAGCCGGTACTACGACAACCTCGACACGATAATGCTGCAGAAACTGGGCGAGCTTGTAAGCGAATTGTACTTGGCTGCCCCCGCGTCTGCTTGTCGCAGACAAGCGCGGGGGGATAGACTCTGGCAGCGGGTTGAAAAGGCGATTGTCAAGCTGAAGGTCCCGCCTGCTATCATCGGCCACATAATGAAAAAGAAGGACGTCGAAATACTGGCCAAGAACCTCCAGGACTGGCTCGCCAAATCAAAAAAATAAAAACCGAAAATCGTCAATCGCAAATCGAAAATCAACTCGTTCCTGCCTGCGGTCTTTACGGTGAGCCTGTCGAACCGTTCGGATACTATTCTTATTTTACTTCGTCCCTTGCGGGCCTGCGTAATCCTGTACGTTTCCTCGCTCCGTCGCCTAGCTATGGAGCGTCGGCGACATCGCGGCCTCCGGCAGCTTGCCCTGCGGGCACTCCGCAAATTTCCCCTTTACTCTCTCTTTACTTCCGCTATACTAAACTCCTGACAAATCGGGTTATATGTTATTATAATTAGAGCTATAAAGTTTTGGTTTCATTAAACGTTAAGAATTGTTATCTTCTTCTTTCAAATACGCCGCCGTAAAAAACCTGGGAGATTAAATGGCCGATAAACAGAATGACCTGCATTCAAAAGTTTCACAGGCAGTTGCATACTTTTGGCGAACACGACAAAGTCAGGTGGAAAAGCAAAAGCAAACTGGCTCGACAGACCAGGGCTTTAGAGGGGCGGTCACAGGTGGTGCACAGATGGATGGGTTTATAAGCCTTATTACCGAAACAATCACCTCGGCCGGAATTGACAAAAAGCACATTTATTTTCAGCAATATCTGGAATTACCCGGTTACTTTCGCCCCACAAAGGAGTGGGATCTGCTGGTAGTAAAAGATAATCAATTGATAATAGCCCTGGAAGCCAAATCTCAGGTAGGCCCTTCCTTTGGAAACAATTTCAATAACAGAACTGAAGAAGCAATAGGAAGCGCCTTGGATTTATGGACTGCCTACAGAGAAGGTGCCTTTAACAAAACGGTTAAACCTTGGTTAGGATACCTCTTCATGCTGGAAGATTGTGCCAGGTCGCAATCACCCGTAAGTGTGAAAGAACCTCACTTTGAAGTTTTCCCTGAATTCAAGGGCGCGTCCTACACCAAAAGATATGAGATTTTTTGTAGAAAACTGCTTAGAGAAAGACACTACAATGCTGCATGCTTTATTACTTCTCATAAAGATAAAGGCTTAAATGGCGATTTCACTGAGCCTGCGGAAGATTTGACATTCAACATTTTTGCAAATTCTCTGAGAGCACAAATTCTTACTTACGGCGATTAGAAATTGAAAGCACACACTAAAGAAAACTTGACAACACACAGATTGGTCCAGGGTGACGCACGAGACCTTTCTTTCTTGCTGGATGAATCCATACACTTGGTTGTTACCTCGCCTCCGTATTGGAACTTGAAACAATATAACGATAATCAAGACCAGCTTGGGCACATCTCGGATTATGAGCAATTCTTAACAGAGCTTACAAAAGTTTGGCGGGAATGTTTCAGAGTTCTTGTCCCGGGCGGCCGCTTGGTTTGTGTTGTAGGCGACGTCTGTCTGTCACGGAAAAAACACGGCAGACATGTGGTCGTGCCGCTCCACGCTGATATTTGTGTTGCATGCAGAAAAATTGGCTTCGACAATTTAAATCCTATAATCTGGCATAAGATATCAAACGCCAACTACGAAGTGCAGAACGGCACTAAGTTTCTGGGAAAGCCTTATGAGCCGAATGCTATAATAAAAAACGATATTGAATTTATATTGATGCAGCGAAAACCGGGTGGCTATCGAAAACCTACAAATACTCAGAGAGATAAGAGCCGAATCGAAAAAAAAGACTACAATAAATGGTTTCAGCAATTATGGAATATCACTGGCGCATCTACCAAAAATCACCCCGCTCCATTTCCAATCGAACTCGCCTACCGGCTTGTCCGGATGTTCTCTTTTTTTGGTGACACTGTACTTGACCCATTTTGTGGAACAGGCACAACGATGATAGCCGCAATGAAATGTGACAGGAATAGTATCGGCATTGAAATCGATTCCGAATATTGTCGAATGGCAGCCGAACGGATTAAGAAAGAAAATCAAAGCCTTTTTCCTAACGCCCATTTTGACTTTTCTGAACCAGTCAATATGCAGGCAGTATCCGGCTTTAACACCGTATCAATCTGATACAAACGCTGTGTTTTTTTTTAATCGAAAATAACATGCAAAGGCCAAAAATCAATAAAACAAATGAATTAAAGGTCATTTCTGAGCATCGTTTTGAGAAATTATTTTGCAACGCTTCTGGATTCGATCCAATGAAAGTACCTCAAGAACATGATTATGGCATTGATTATATCGTAAGGTTAATTGATAAAAATAACAATGTTCTTTCTGAATGCTTTATCACACAACTCAAGTCAACAACAAAAATTAGAATAAAAGAACGAATGATTAAACTTGGAGGTTTTCCTGTAAAAACCTTAAATCTTCTTCGTGAAGAGGTATTACCTGCTTATATTTTTCTTTATAACCACTGCAAAGGAGAGATGTATTATTGCAAAATTGAGGCAATCTGTGAAATATTAGATAAAAAGAATAAGAATTGGAGCCAGCAAAAAACTGCCACAATATATTTCCCTTGTAACAATCTTGTTAATGAAGAAAAAATAAACAGTATATATGCTGAGACCCAGAGAATTTGTCAACAAATAAGTAAAACAAGAAACATCTTGGATGTAGTAAGTATTTTAAAGAAATATGCCAATATAGACGTCAAGATTTCAGAAAAAGAACAAAATATTAATATTCTTTCTGCGCAAAAAGGATTTGGTGTAAATATTCAGCTTGCATTAGAAGATGCAAGAAAATTTCAAGAATCTTTTACACAGGGAAAACCTTTTAGTGCTTCTGTTAAAGATGGAACGGCCCAATTCACTTTTAATAAAAGGCTCATATACGAATCTAGGAACATTGCCAAAATCGAGATAAACCCACGAAAAGGAAGAAGAAAGATTAAATTCAAGATTCCTAACAATAATTATGAAATTGGACCTTTCGATATTATTGTCAGAAAAAGAAAGTCGGAAATTATTGGAGAAACAGAGAAAGAATCCTTGCCATGGTCTTTTAACTTCAAATTAGATATAGAGAATAAAAAAACAGCTTTCAATTTTAAATTCTATCCCGAATTTTCAAGTAATGAACAATTTCTTAAATATTTAAATTTCATGAAATATTTAGAAAGTCCGAAGAAGTGCGAAATGATTGACCTACCATCAGAAAAAACGTTATTCACTTTAAATGTTGAAAGTGCTCCTATAATTGAGAATTGGCGTATTGAATTTGTAACAAATATAAACATTATAGAAAAACATACAAACAAAACATTTGATTTAAACAACAAAGTAAGGGATGAAGAAGTTAAACAAGCTTATATTTATAGTAATTTGATTAAAGAAGGGAGATGCAACCTCAATACAAATAAAGCAGGTTTTACGATGCTTGGTAATCAAATAAAAAACCAAATAAGCCAACTTTTATCCAAAGCGAAATTAAATGTGAAAGGTAGATACGAAGGGAGTATATGTGGTGAGGAAATCGCCTATGATTTTGAATTTTGTTTGGAAAATGCCGAGTTAAACGAAGAAGTCAAAAAATTATTAAAAAATCCTGAGATGATAGAAGATAATAGAGAATATAAGTTAGAATTTATTAGCAACGAAAAAGCATATATGATTCATATGCAATAGTTACTACTTCACCTGACAAACAATTCCTTTTGCCTTTTGAATTGACTTATAATTCTCCCCCAAAATCGCCAATCTCAAATCGAAAATCTCCCTACCCCGCGTCAACCGCAAAGCTGTTGCTGCCGGCGAGATACGAGATACTAGCGACGAGCCACGATTCACAAATCCCTCATTCTCAAAACCTTCACTTAAAAATCCTTGCTTATTAGATCACGACATTAGTATGTATGCATATACGCACATACTAATATACTTTCGATTTTCTACTCTCTCCGCCTTCGGCGGTTGGCCTCCGGCAGCAACGCTTTCAAAAAATTCAGCTCCGCAGTCTTATTGTGGATTCCGCTTCATTTAGCCCACGGCATCCGCCTTCTGTGTGGCGGGTTGTAGTCAGGGGTGTGGCTAAAAATAAAAAAATCTCCACCTCAAATCCATCATTCAGAAGCCCTGATTCCTAAAGCACTCCATAAGTATATATGCATATACTAATATACTTTCTGACGCCACCCCGGCACAACCCGCAAACTTCAAAATCCGCACCCAAAAATCCCCACCTCAAATCCCTCATTCAAAAACCTTGATTCTCAAACCCCTCATTCTCAAATCCCCCCAATCCGTCAAACCAAATAAGTCTTGAGTCTTGCGTCTGGTGTCTTGAGTCTTTTCGTGCCTTCTCCCCACGGGCATCTCGCATCCAGCATCTGTCCTCCGTCGTCTGTCCTCTGTCGTCTGACTCCTGCGCTCCGCGCGACCAAATGCGCGAGGGGGTACTTCAATCACTGTCCAAAACGCACCAATTTTGTGCAATTTTTTGTAATTTTTTGAAATTTCTTGCAATTTTTATGAATTTCTTACAATTTTTTGCAATTTTTTCACCCAACAAGCGCGTTTGATACGAGAATTTTATCCGCCGTAGGTGGATTTATCTTGCCCACTCTGCCCAATACCCACATCTTAACACCCACCCCCAACTTTATCCGCCTGTGGCGGACCACCATTTTTATCCGCCTCTGGCGGACTACGCTATTGACCCTTTTCTGCTTTGATGGTACTCTTTTATCCGCCTGTGGCGGAATGGTCGCTTATTTTGACAGGTGAGCTCTAAATGGAACTATCTTGGCTGATGAGACTTAGGATTGCCGCCGCTGCCGCGGTGGGGGTCCTTTTATTGGGTTTTTTAGCCTGGCCTTTGGTGGCACCGGCTGAGCCGTTCGGCGTTGTCTCTACTGCTGCGGTGAGTTTCACCGACGCGGTGGTCTTAGTGGTCTTGGCCTGTATAGCGGGCTTCGTATCTTATTTCCTGGCCTGGCCTTACGGCCGGCAAATCGCGGTCCTTGCTGTCCCGTCCGGGCTGGCTTTTTGGGCCCTGCGTTCGGGCAATATGGCCGGCCTTATGCTGCAAAATCCAACCGCTGTACAGCGGCAGGCACTGTTTGCAAGTCTTAGATGGGAGCCGATTTTCTGGCTCGCTGTCGTCGCCGCCGGCCTCGGCGGTTCACTTTTAGCTGAAAAAATCAGGAAAACGTCTCAGCCGAACCAGGTGGAAGAAAAACACAACTCTCCTCGAAACATCTATTTGAATGCGTCTCTTGCTCTGGTGGGTTCAAGTGTAGTAGCTCAGTTCTGCCTCAGGCTTTTTACCTGCGACATCAGTTTCTTTGACAGCAAGCTGGGGCAGGTGGTGACTGCCCAGCCGGAACTTGGACAAATCATTTTTGCTGTGTCAGCTTCGTTTTTGATAGCGGCTTTCGTGGTTAAAAATTTTCTCAACGCCAGTTATATCTGGCCTATCGTAGCTTCCGCTCCGGTAACCTGGTTTGCTATTACCGCCCATTGCAAGCAGCAAATACTGCAACATATGCAGGCATATTGGCCGGCTGTTTTTTTCCCAAGCTCGACTGTTGCTGTATCGCCGCTGCAGATGGTGGCGTTCGGCACATTAGGCTCGATAGCGGGCTATTGGCTTGCCGTCCGATATAATTATTGGCGCGAATACGAGCTAAAATAAGGTGGTCAATCCCCTGCGATTCACCGGTATCGGCACGTCTTTTTTTGAGATTTTCTCCCGCCTAAGCCTATGTTTAACAGGCTCTTACACATTCAAAGTCTTATAATGGCTGGCGGTTGTTCAAACAAAATAAAAAATGGTTGTTTTCGCACTCAAAATTGGCCGAAAATATAGGTGTGTTTGGAACCGCAGGCTGAGCGGCAGGAGAGCGAACAACAGGCATGCTGCCTGCGTAGAAATATAATTAAGACCAGCATACAAAAGGAGTTGAGAAATGTTGGTTTTGAGCAGACAAAAAGATGAATCTATCATGATTGGTGATAATATAAAAATCACCATCGTCGATGTGCGGGGGGATAAAGTACGCTTGGGTATCACTGCACCGAAGGAAGTACCTGTACACCGCATAGAGGTCTATGAAGCTATTCAGAGAGAAAAAAATCAACAAAGAGGCAATAAGAACTAACGAGTGCGATGAATAGCGCCTATTCCTAGGTTTTCTTTAATTGGTGTATTTGCTTTTCAACGTAGTGTGCCGTTGCCTCTTCACCTGCTTCGCCATATAGCTTTTTGG
>Ga0315293_10002594_pt1 | contig 17364 bp, 26 predicted proteins | sample YL17G13_20_MG_FD_203071 | JGI IMG/M metagenome (GOLD analysis project Ga0315293, IMG submission 203071) | Sediment microbial communities from Yellowstone Lake, YNP, Wyoming, USA - YL17G13_20 | ecosystem: Environmental > Aquatic > Freshwater > Lake > Sediment | place: USA: Wyoming | collected...
CGTTGCCTTTATCGAGACGGATGGATTGCGATGCACAACTGGCTCAAACATCAATCCAGAAGCCCCAACGTGCAAACTGGAATCAAGCAGCAGCTCGCCGAAGTACCTCAAGAACTGGCCGAATATATGCGCGGCGAGAAAGAAGAAGCGGCTGAGGATAGACAGTCGCCGACAGTCGCCGACAGTCCCGCATCTTATCTTATTGAATCTAATCTAATTCAATGTAAGGCGATGCCTAAGTTTTCCTTCACCCTGGAAGATGGTTTCATCGGCATTCCCTATGAGGACCTGCAGCGCTGGGCGGACACCTACCCGGCTGTCAACGTCGCCGGAGAGATCAAGAAGGCCGCGGAGTGGATGCGCTCTAACCCGAGCAAGCGCAAGAGCAACTACCGCCGCTTCCTCACCAATTGGTTTAGCCGCACCCAAGAGCGAGGCGGTACGCCCGGATACAAGCCCGCCGCGGCCCGGCAGGTGGCGCCGCAGGTCGCGCGGCCTCAGTTCTTGAGCGAAGCCGAGAGGAAAGAAAACCTTAACGTCCTTGAGGATCTCCAAAGGCGCCTTGCAAAAGACAAGCGTTTATCAGAAGTAGGAGGCGAGAAAAGATGAAGATCACGATGGAGTCCACGGACAAGATCACTATGTTAGCCGGAGTGCCGGCCAGGCTCTGGGCTGGAGTCACGGAAGGCGGCGTGCCATGCCACGTGTTCGTGCACCGGCTTGCCGTCCACGAGGACGAGAATCAGACAGAGTTCGACCGCGAGCTGGAGGAGATGTCGGCCTGCAGCTTTGTGCCGGTGGGCGAGATCATGGCGACGCCACCCGAGCATCCGAGCGCTCGTATGGATGTGGGAAGCAATGAACGCTGAGGGTACGAAGCGGCTGGCGCTTATCAAATCCCTGGTTGAGGAGCAGGGCGCGGACGGTGACAAGCGCTGGATCATCGACCAGCTTGTAGTCTCCGAGGCCACCTGCCAATCCCTGCGCGAGCAAAGCAGCCGCTGGGAGGCGCAGGCGCTGGAGGCCGGGGTTCGTATTGCCGAGTTGGAGGCACTATTCGCCTTGCAGCAGACTCGCATGGCCGAGGCGACCCACATGTGGCAAGAGGCGACGGGCAAGCGGGATGTGCTACCCGACCTCGGGGATTTGCTGGCGTGGCTGATGGCTCGCCCTGCTGCGCTGGGGGCCCAGGTGCGGAGGTATCAGGAAAAAGCCGACGCGCTTTTCAGGTACACGAGTGCGAAGCCGCCGAAAACGGATGCCATGATGGCTATCCTCACTGAGCTTTCGCTAGAAGGCGAGGCTCGCGCTGCCCTTGCCGAGCCGCAGGGTTACCCCGAGATGCCCGAGTTCGATCTCGATAAGGCGCGGCAAGAATGCCTGGACGCCGCGAGCGAGCCGCAGGAGGGAAAGGACGCATGACCGCAACCGAAATTGAGCGCGTGCTAGTACAGACTCGCTTCGACTTTCGGCGTTGGCTCGTGGTCCCGAACGTGGCCTGGGGTTTCTTTATCCACGAGTGCGACCTCCTCGCCATCAGCGAAAGTGGTTACATCCACGAGGTCGAAATCAAGGTTTCGGCTTCGGATCTGAAACGCGACGGTAAAAAGTGCCACGGCCACCGCGACAATAGAGTTGCCTGTTTCTGGTTCGCTGTGCCGGCGGAACTGGGAGCGCTCACCCTGGAACTGGCGCCGACGCGAGCGGGTGTGCTCTGCATCAGGGAAATAGAGTCCGGTCACAGAGTAGTCGAAGAGATCCGGAAAGCGCAGCGCAATCCCACCGCCAAGCCCATGACCGTGGAGCAACGCCTGGCCGTGGCGCGGCTGGGGACCATGCGCTACTGGTCGAGAGTAAGTGCATGACCGACCTCCTGGGCATCCTCGGTTACGTCTCTGTGCTTCTGGTTTGCGCCTGGGTGGTGTGCGCTGTCATCGAAGCGGTGAGGAACGTGAAATCAAGACGGGAGAAAAGATGAAAAAGGACTGGATTCTTGAGGCCAAGAAAAAGATCGGCCAGGATTACGAGTATGCCGGCGGCGCCATGATCACGCAGCGGGCCATGGTCAGCAAGTTCGTCCGCAAGAATCTCAAGCTATCCAAGACGCAGCTTGAGGGCATGGTCGGCAATCAAGAGGCTTGGATGCGTGCGAAACTCTCGCGGCTGAATATTCTGGAGGTGCTCCTGGAGCGTCGGCGTCTGCTGGGCAAAATCGTTTGGTGGCTGTACCGGCGGATGCTCGAGGACTTGAAGAAACCCGTGATGATGAGTCCCGTGTCCGGCGCGGCACCGCCGGCGAAACGGGAGTCCGCGAAAGGAAAATGGAATGCGGTGGCTCGTGAAATTAGTTAGAAGTCTGTTTCATCGGCTTAGTCGACATCGGCCGCAGCGCGACGAGGACCTGCAGGGCCGGCCCGCGCGGCCCGAGGCGGAGACTGTCCAGGCCAACGTGCAGGCGGTCATGACGCACCGCTACGCCGATCGCACCAAGAACCGGGCAACGCCAAGGCGCAGGTGTGACGTGGAAGGCCGCGGCCGCAGGAACTACGCGCGAAGCGATTTGAACTATGGGCATGGTTTCGGCAACCCGCGCTGGATGCGGATCGAGGGTGTGACGCCTTTCGGGATCTCCTCCGGCCGCGCCGATGGGAGAAAGCGGTGAGTCCGGACCCATGGTCATGGTACAGGGCAGGAAAAGAGTTGCTCGATCTGCTGCCGGAGATCGTCGCATTCATCGCCGGCGGCGCGTGGAGCCTGCTGCTGGTCCGATTCACGAGGAAGAAGGCGAAGAAGGACTGGGATGCGGACTTCATGAGCCGCTACAAGGAGGAGGCCCGCAGCGAGATCCGGGAGCGGGATGTCTACATCGCAAACATCAAAGCACAACTCGATGAAGAAAGGACCAACAGGCGCGAAATCGCGCGAAGAGCAAAAGCTGCGGTGGTCCTGACGGGGAGAATTACTGAGGCGCTGGGTACAGTGGAACTCACCCCTGCAGCCAATCCTGGCTTCGACTCACAGATTAGACGGAGGGCACAATGAACCGAACCAGTGCAGATAAAATAAAAGACATGGTCAGCAAAGCGGTAATGCGGGCATGCCAGCTGAAAGAAGAATACTGGGATGCTTATCAGTGGCGTCAAAGGATCAAGGACGCCGACAAGAATCAGGTTGTGCATTTGGAGGATTGTCGGCGCAAAGTGGCTCTTGAACAGTTTGATCGGGTCGTCCGCTATGCCATTCATTTAGACGATGTGATCAAGCGCATGTTGAAAATTGTCAAAGACCGCAAGGGGAAGCCTTGGCAGGATACACACAAAACGAAAAAAGGGAAAACGAGGAAGGTGGAACTTACACCATCGATCCTGTTGGGGCGACTGTTGAAAGAATCTGAAATGTGCGATCCGAACGAGTAGGGGGACGGGAATGAGCAAGCTGTTTGAGAGAGAAACCATGATCACCGAGAAAAAAGAGAATGGCCACGAGGAAGGGTCGGCTGGAAGAATAGCCGTCCAATGCCGAGGATGCGAACACATGCGGGATGATGCAGGAAAGCATGTCACAGAAGGTAGGAGCATAGGAGTGTGCGCTTTCCCCGGGCGATGTGCGAGATGTGGGGGAAGGTTGCAGGAATTATATGTCAGAGCGTCGCGAGAATATTATTGCGAGGCCTGTGAACACGGCGACAGTTATAATCATAACAACTGATCTTCCGTGAGGTGCAAAATGATTAAGCTACTTGAGCAAGAAGAACTTCCGGTTGACAGCGGGATTCCGCGCTTTGGATGTTACCTGATGGATTTGTTGGCTATCCCCCAGCTCGTCTACCAGGTTGCGTTTTCGGCCGCAAAGATCCTGACGATTTTGGAAGAATGCCGGCAGATCAAATGGTGGGACTGGAATAAGCGGCCCCATCACATAATAGATTATGGACCGCTGGAGCACTACCCGTTTGGCCAGACCTTCGACTGCTACCTGTGGGACCCTGGGAAGGCGCTGGAGCGGGCCTGTCAGTGGATTGCGCCGCAGGTCCACGGCTGGCAGGTGCGGGATCAGGATGGCTGGTACTCCTGGGCGCTGCCGGGCCGGCGCTTCTGGAGTTTCATCGTGGCGCAGATCCTGCGGCCCCGCGGCTTCCACTACACTCTTCAGGACGCCGCCCACCAGCTCGTCTACAACCCGCTGCCGCGGCTGGACGGGCCCTACACCGGGAAGTGGCAGGGCTTCGCGATCGGGGAGGTGACATGATTCTTAAAGACCTGAAGAAACGCTTCGCCGTGGCGGAGTATAATGACCTGGGCCTGCGAGTCGCTTCACATCCTCTCTATCCGGCGCTCAAGAATCTGGCGTATGTGACTGAGTTCGTGATGCATCGCAAGACCAGCGGCAAAAAGGAAGTGCGCTTTCGCGTATACCTGGAGCAGAAAACCCTCCAGGATAATCCGAAGCCGGTAGAATACCGGGAAAGCCATGAGTTGGCGGCACTGTTCGCCGTGCGTCAGGTCCTGGATCAACTATGAGGCAAGACCCATACGTCTGGTACTGGCGCAATTTGCTGCGCTGGTGGCTGGCCAGGCTTCTCTGGGCGTGGCAACTGAGGCTTGGCGGAGGCCACGGCAGGCATGTAGACTGGATGCCGGTAGAGTGCCTGGATTGCGGCTGGCGAGGACCCGAGCGATGGCTGCGCCACGGCTACGAGAATGACGGCACGGGTGAAGACGTGGAACCCGTAGACTACTGCCCGCGGTGCGGGAGCGAAGCCTGAAAGATGCCTGCCTTGGCTGAGATCAAGAAGAAACCACAAGTTCCGCAGTCAAAGAGGGTCAACAAGAGCGATGGCGGGAAGAACCGGCATGATGTAATCGTTCCGGGCCGCGGGAAGAAAGGCCGGCTCACGCGGGAGGAAGATCCTGTCCGGCATGAGCAAGCGATCCAGGTCTATCTCGAATGGACTGGGAATCACCACAAGGCTGCAGCTGCCTATTTCAAGGTCTGGCCAGAGAAGCGCAGGACGATGAAAACGGCGACGGCTTCCAGGCTGGCTATGCGAGAAATCGCCTACGCCAAGAGCAAGGGCGCGGACACAAAGGTAGTCGAAGCCTTTATTGCTGGCGGACAATCAGCGGTGCGGCTTGCTGTAGAAAACGAGAAACGGTTGAACGCGAATACGCTGAAAGAGATCGTGAAAAGCGAAGTGATTCGGCCGCGGTCCAGGAAGGGTGCACCAGCCAAGATGCCGTATGTCCTGACGCAACGAGAAACGATTGAGGTCGAGGACAACGCCACGCGCATGCGTGCTACCGAGCTGCTCGCCGACGTACACGGGGCCCGCAAGCAGGTCGCCGGCGGAGGCGTGCAGCAGAACGTGGGCATCATCTACGTGATCGGAGGGAAAATTGTGAAAAAAAAACAGGAGAGAATCGTATGAACTGGTTAGCTTTTATCTTTGCCCTTGAGGCGGGTATTGTGCCTCAGAACGGCTTCGTCATGTACCAACGCGAGGCGCAGGTATTCTACTACGAAGGCAGCTACTACTACCCGATGGATGTGGCCTTGGAGGACAGCGGGCCGATCTTCTACACCGACCTGCAGGCTGAGGTGGAACTGTTCGGCTTCGCCTTCGCAGGCGGTGGCGTGCGTGTGCAGATGCAGCAAGATGGAGATTGGAACTTTGCCCCTGAGGCGCTGTTCTATGAGTTCCGCGCCGGCCTTCGGTGGAAGGGCATCGAGTTGCACTACCTTCATGCGTGCCGGCATCCGCAGATGCTCTATGCCTTCTACTACCAACCCGTAGCCGGCTGGGAAGGCGCTTACGATGAGATTGGCATCAAAATCAGTGGCAGGTGGAGCCCGAAGTAAAACTATTGATTTTTCCCCGCACAGTTACTACAGTTGATCCATGCCTGTCAGGAAAGTATCCGGCGGCTATCGCTGGGGCGGACATGGGAAAGTCTACAAGGGCAAGGGAGCACGAGCGAAGGCCGCAAAACAGGGACGCGCAGCCTACGCGCACGGGTACCGTGGCGCCAGCAAGAAACGCCGAAGGAGCTAGACCATGATCTATGCCATTCCACTGGTGATTCTATTTATTGCCATGGCGTTGATCTTCGAGGAAGATCGACGCGGCAGGAGGTGGTAGTCTATGACCCTACTGGAACAACTTACAGGGAAAAGTGTATTGGTGCTCGGATTCAACGGCGCTATCGCCAACGCCGAGGAAGATCTTTGGGACGCATCGCAGGACTGGCTGCCGTTCGCCGCGGCCGTGACACTGGACATATCCAGCGGTAGCGCCCAGGACGTACTGACCTCCGGCACCGGAGCCTGGAAGCTACGGTTGATAGGCCTAGACGCGGATCTCAAACTCCAGATCGAGGACATCAACCTCAACGGCCAGACGGCGGTGGTGAGCACCAAGGCCTACCTGCGCCTGCTAGGTGCGGAGGTAATTGCGGTCGGCACTGGCCTCAAGAACGCCGGCATCATCTACATCGCCGATTCCGTGGTCACGCAGACAGCGGGCGTACCCTCCGACCTGACCAAACTCTGCGGATGGGTCGCGATCGGGATGAACCGCACCATGAGCGGTTTCTACACCGTACCCATGGGCGTGACCTACCGCCTGCGGCAGCTGTACATGACGGCCAGGGCCCAGATCGTCACGCACTACCTGCTGACGCGAACGCTGGGAGGGGTCTGGATCTACCAAATGCCCTTCACCCTGGCCGCCGGAAGCGACCGCGACCACTGGCCGGCCTACGAGTTCGATTTCCTGCCGGGAACGGACCTGAAGATACGCTCCATAGCGGCCGTGACCGGAGGCATCGGATCGGCGCACCTGGCCCTGGAACGGGTCGCTTAGAAAGTGATTGCGGCTCCGACCAAAGCCGAAATCGACCGCATCAACTACGAGCCGCTGCCTACGCTGCGGCTCTTTCACAACGACAACTCCATCAACCGCTGCATCGTGGGACCTGTGGGCTCAGGCAAGACCACCGCGGCAGCCCTGGAGGTGGGGCTTTTTCTACCACTGCACTTGCTCGCTGGATATGGGATCGCGAAGACGCGCTGGGCGGTGGTGCGTAATACTTACATCGAGTTGCGCGACACCACCATCCGCACGGTCAAAGAATGGTTTCCGGAAGCATTCAATTCCAACGACTGGTCGGAAAGCCGGATGGAACTTACGATCCGTGGCGAGGGCTATGAAGCCGAGATCCTCTTTCGTTCCTGCGACCGACCCGAGCACATCAAGAAGCTGAAGTCCCTGGAGATCACCGGCTACTGGATCGACGAGTCCATCGAGGTCCCGCAAGCGATCAAGTTGATGCTGAAAAACCGCATTGGCCGCTTCCCCAAGAAATGCCCAGAGAAGTACGGCCTCGAGACCAGCAACCCCCCGGAAATTGACGACCCCACCTATTCCGATTTCGCCTGGCACAAGCCCCCGCCGGGGCCGCTGCCACCGAGGGCGCCGCTACCCGGGCACTGCGGATACTGGCAGCCTCCGGGGGAGAATGCTCAGAACCTGCCTCCCGACTACTACGCGCAACTACGCCTGGTCTACCGCGACAACCCCGATTGGATCGAGATGTATATCGACGGCAAACCCGGGGTCATGATCATCGGCAAGCTCGTCTACAACAACTTCCGTCGCGAGTACCACGTCGCCAAGGCCCCGATCCCCTGGCTGGGTGGGGAGTTAATCATGGGCTGGGACAACAGCGGCAACTGCCCCGCCTGCGTGGTGGCGCAGATTCCCTCTCCCATGCGGGTCCATATCTTGCGCGAATACTTCAGCGACCGCATGGGCATCGTCGACTTCACCAATTTCGTGGTGCACCAGCTCAACATGGAGTTCCGCGGCGCCAAGGACATCACGCACTGGGCAGATCCAGCCGGCAGCGCGCAGTATCCCAAGCGCGAGGGCGGCTTCACCAGCAACGCCGAGCTGATGCACGACTGCGGCGTGGACGTGCTGCCCAGCGAGCAGAACTTTCAGGCCCGCGTGGAGTCCGTCGACCAGATGTTGGCGCGCATCGAGGGCGTGCTCATCGATTCCAGTTGCACGAGGTTGATCAACGGCTTCCTCGGCGGCTACTGCTACCCGCCGAACAAGAGCCTCATGGGCGAGTTTCTGCCGAACGTCCTCAAGAACAAGTACTCGCATCCGCATGAAGCCCTCCAGTACCTGATGGTTCGCATCTTCAAACCCGACTTGCGCCCGGATGCTCGGGATCCGGTATTGAATCTTCCCTACCGCGACCACTATAATCCTCTTGAAGGCACTGGATACGATCCCTTCTCCTGGCGCCCCGGAGGTGGCCGGAGCTGATGGCTGATTCAATCGTCCTCGAAAAAGAGAATAGCCTGCAGCTGGCGGAGCTCGCCAAGGAGCTGATCCGTCTCCTGGAGCTGCACCGGACCCGGCGCAAGCGGCATGAAGAACGCTGGCGGGAAGTGGCGGAATACATCTTGCCTGATCGGGAGATCTTACTTCTCGGGATTGACAAAAAAGGCATGAGCACGCATTCCAACGTCTACAACGACATCGGAACCCACTGTCTGCACGTCTGGGCCGATGGCATCCTGGGAAACACAGCCTCGCCGACTTCCCGGTGGGCGCGCTACAAGATGAGACAGCGGGAGTTGAACGAAATCAGCGAGGTTAAGCAGTACCTGCAGGATTATGAAGAGCAGATGTACGACGAATTTCAGGGCGGCGGCTTATACAAGGCGCTGGGTATCTTCCTTCGGGATCTGGGGAGCATCGGCACGGCAAGCTGTTTCCCGGGCGACCAGCCAGGCAAGCAGTATCCGTTCTACAAGGTGTTCCATCCGGTAGAGATCTTCATCGGGGAGAATGAGCAAGGGGAGATCGACATCGAGCTGCGCGAATACTACATCAGCTTGCGGAACTTGGTGAACTATTTCGGCGAAGAAGCTGTGGGTGAGAAGCGCGTCAAGCAGGCAGAGAAGAGTCCGCTCAGCGAGGTAAGATGTCTCTGGGCGCTGTTGCCGCGAGAAGAGCGGATCGAGGGCCTCCTGCACTATCTACACAAGCCGATCGCCTCCTTCTACGTGGACATCGAAATGAACAGGATGTTGCGCGAGGAAGGCTTCGACGAAATGCCCATCATCACCGCGCGCTGCATTCAGGACGGAGGCGAGGAATACGGCCGCTCTCCTGGCAGCAACGCGATTCGGGACACCAAGATGGCCAGCGGCATGAGCATGGCCACTATCCTGGGAGCCCAGCGTATGGTGGACCCGGCCATTGACGCGCCTATCGAGCGCCGCGGCCAAATCTCCAAGAATCCAGGCGCGTGGAACTGGTACGACAAACAGTATCCCGCCGGCAGCATCTATCCGATCCATCAGGGCATCCAACTGCCTGCGGGCTTCCAGCTCCTGGAGAGGCTCGAAGAAAATGTCAAGAGACACTATTTCTACGACATTTTTCTACGCCTGCTCATGGAGCGCAAACAGCAGACGGCAACCGAGATTGAAGAGGTTCTCGGCGAAAAGGCGATTATCCTGGCGCCCCTGGTCAATCAATACCTGACCGAGGGGCCTAAGCGGATCATCGAGCGGACGGCCTCTATTGCGGGTCGCGCGGGTCGGCTGCCGGCTGCCCCGCAGGTTCTGGTCGACTGGGTGGCGGACAACCCGCGGAAACTCAAGTATGGGATGGAGGTCGTCTTCATCGGCCCGCTGGCGGTAGCCCAGCAGCGGGTGTTCAAGCGGCATGGTATTGTGGGATTCCTCGAAGATCTGAGGATGGTGCCCTCGCAGGAAGCGGTTATGGACCGGCCCAAGCATGATGAGATTGTGGAGGACTTGGCCCACGCGCATGGCGTGCCGGAAAAGGACATCCGCACCGATGAGGAAGTGAGCAAGATCCGCGAGCAGCGGGTCAAGATCCAACAGGCCATGCAGCAGGCGGAGTTGGCCAAGGCCGGCGCGGAGGCGGGATCGAAGATGACCAAGCGCCCCGAATCCGGGAGCCCGCTGGAGGCGATGATGGCTGGCGGCGGAGGGGCAGCCGGATGATCTATCTTGGCAAGCAGTTGACGGAAACGGACATCGATCAGATGTACCACGTGCTGTTCGCTCAGAGCGCGGTAGGGCCGATCGTGCTCGCGCATTTCCTAGCGGAGGAGTGTCTGCTCTGGGACGAGATCGACCCCGAGCCCCAGCTGGTGGCCAAGCAGAATCTAGGCAAACGGCTCTTGAAACGGATCGGCGCGATCCGGGAGAGCAATCTATATGAGCTGACGCGGAGGCTGGTGGAAGCTACACCGCCGGCGCAGCTGAGGGAGTAAACGAAATGACTTACACGAACGCGGTAGCGGTGGTGATGGTCGAGGCCAACAAGCTCATCGACAAGCTGGAGCTCGAGACCTCCATCCCCAAGTCGGACCGGGATTTCCTGGCCGCCTATCAGACCAAACTCACTTCGGCGAGCACGCGGAAGGATGAGGACCTTCACTTTCTGGACGTCTTCTCGGTCTGGATGATCCAGCGGCACCGGATCACGGCGTAGGGGGTGCTATGTTCAAACACGTACATCTCCAGTGGTTCGCAGATCCACCTGCTGCGGCCTCTGCTCCGCCTGCGGTAGTTCCGCCGGCACCGACTCCGCCGGCAGTAGTGCCGCCGGCGCCCGAGCCCGAACTGAAGGCGGACGGTACCTTTCTCGCGCAGGCCCCGGACAAGTACAAGAAAGATCCGAAGTTCCTCAAGGACCTGCTGAAGCACAAGAGCTGGGGCGACGTGCTCGACCGCCTCTACACCGGCGAGCAGCAGTTGACGGAGCTGCAGGCGAAGTTGGCCGCGGCTCCGCAGAAGCCGGAGGAGTACGTTTTCGATGAGCTCAAGTTCCCGGAACACCTGGCGGGAGATGTGTTCGCCAAACACCGCGAGCAGTTGGGCGCCTACCTGAAGGCGAAGGACGAGGATCTGCGGGCCCTGGCGCTCAAGGCGGGCCTGAGCAAGGACGCAGCCAAGGTCGTCAGCGGATTCTTCCGCGAGGCGATCTTCGCCACGTCCAAGGCCACCCAGGACGACTACGCCAAGCAACGCGAGGCCGGTCTGACCGCGCTCAAGGCGGAGTGGAAGGGCGATTTCGCGGCACAGGAGGAAATCGCCCGCCGCGCTATCCTGACCTTCGGTGGCGAAGCACTGGTGGCAGAAATTGCGGGGGGCCCCGGGGGAGGCCTGGAAAACTCGCCGAATCTGATCAAGGCGTTCAACAAGATCGGCAAGGCCATCGGCGAGGGGCACCTGGTGCCGGGCAAGCCCGGGGTTGCGCAGCCCGCTCCCGAACAGAAACGGCGCGAGGAATTGAAGAAGCGCTACAACAAGAGTCCGGAACTCACGGGCGAAGTTGCTGCGGCAACCCCCAGCTCAGCCGAACAGGCGGCCCTGGACAACCTGCGCAAGCGCTATCCGAGCATGGGGAGGTAGACCATGAGCAGCGAACCGACGAAACAAGAGCGGGACTGGAAAGCCGAGAGCGACGCCAGGACTCTGGCCATGGCCGACGCGATCGGCAAAGATCCCGAGCGATTGAAGAAAGCGCAAGGCGCCGCCGGCCGATTGGTGAAAGACGCCAAGGAGCAGCAGGAGGAGCAGGAAGAAATGACCCAGGCGCTGGAACGACTTGCGCAGCGCCGCGAACGGAAGGCGAAGTACAAAGACCGCTACCCGAAAATGGATTGAGCCCATGACCACGGACGAGCTGGAGTACCTGGAGAAGGTGAAGATCCCGGAGTACGCGGGCTACGGCTGGATCAACGCGGCCGAGGACATGCGGAAACTGATCAACTTCTGCCGCAAACTTCTATCCGAGCGCTCGGAGGAGCCGAAGTGAAACACATCATCTTCTGCCTGCCCGGGGCCCCGACAGTGGTCGCCGCCATGAGCTGGGACGCTCTCGTCGCGGCAGCTTCCAAACCCGAACGCGGTCTGCGCCTGGAGGTCGTCCGCGGATACAACTCCAGCGTGACCCTCTGTCGTAACAACATCCTGGAGGAAGGCGTTACCGGACTCCGCAAGTCTGCAAAACCCTTCGGCGGCAGACCTTACGACTTCATGATGTGGATCGACAGCGACAGCGTCTACACGCCGGAGGATTTCTTTCGGCTGCTGGATGCGGACAAGGACATCATCACGGGCATGGTTCCGATGAATGCGGAGGGTGTCGGAGCCTTCGGGTTAGTCGAAGGCTCGCTGAGCAAATACGTGAACTTGCACGCCGTGGGCCAGGACGCGCCCATGAGTGACTTCCATTTCTGCGGCTTCGCCTTCCTGCTGGTGCGGCAGGGTGTGTTCGAAACCCTCGACTACCCCTGGTTCCAGGAAGTGCCCTACGAGGAAGACGGGCGGGTGATTCTGCCGGGAGAAGACTTCGACTGGTGCCGGCGCATCCGGGCGAAGGGCTTCAAGATCTGGGCCCATCCTGCGGTGCGCATCGGACACGACATTCGTATGGTAGTCCGCGTTCCTGGCCCACCCGTAGATGCCATCGACCAGTACGACGAGGCCTGGCGCCTCAGTCGGCCGGCCCTGGAAGCGCTCCGGGATCTTCTGGAGCAGAGGAAGCCTAAGAAAGTGCTGGAGATTGGACCCGGGGCCAGCTCCTTCGTGGTCCTGCCCTGGTGTCTGGCCAACGGAGCCGTCTATCAGGCGCTGGATCATCAGGGGCCGTACAGCGAGAAACATTTGGCGAATCTCAAAAAGGCGGGCCTACCGACCGATACAACCTTCGCTGTTGCCTTGGACCGGGAAGGCGCATGGTACTCACGGGTGCCTCTGGCGATCGATCAAGAGGTACCCTACGATTTGGTGATCGTGGACGGCCCAGTAACTGGGAGGGCGTGTCCGGCTGCTCTTGCCGCATACGAGCGCTGGGGGAATCCGCACACCATATGGGTTTTCGATGACACGAATCGGGAAGAGGAGTTTAAAGCCGCTATACATGTCGCCGGCAACAGGATGATACGGCGCATTCAAGACCCGCAATACCCGCGCACAACCATGATCCTGATTCCCTTGAAAGAACTTGACGAGCGGGGCGAGGCGGTAGATACTGTAGGTAGTACCGATGCGGAGGCCGTAGGCTCTACCGCATCAAAGGGGCAACCCGAAGCGAGAGTATAGCCAACCTGCGGCAGGTGCGTTTCTTCCGACCTGACTGGGAGGAGCGGAAGCGGCGGCCCATGGAAGACGATCTGTAGCAGACGGACGTTCCTCAAACTCGTTTTGAGGAGCAAGGCTATGAACTTCCTGAAACAGCTGGAGAGAGTCCACCTCCAGTGGTTCGCAGACGTGGACCTGGCAGGGAAAGTCACCCTGCTGGATCTGGCGCAGGAGACCCTCCCCGGCGGGGAGCGTTTCGTCCAGGTCGCCAAGATCTTGACCAAGGCAGTCCCTCCTTTCCAGGACGCGCACTGGGAGGAGGCCAACCAGTTCACCGGAGACATCTTCGGCCGCGACGCATACCTGCCCAACGGCGAGATGCGCTCCATCAACAACGGCATCGACGCCACCTCCGGCAAGACCGACCAACTCATCGAGCCGATCTCTCTGTATGAGGATCGCGGCATCGTAGACCAGGAGCTGGTGCTGATTGCGGAGAAGGCGAAGCCGGGCGGAGGCGTGGAGTTCCGGGCGCGCAAGGACGACCAGCACATCCGAGGCGGGGCCAACTGGCTCGGCGACAAGATGCTGTACGCGACGCGGGCTGTGGCCACACCCAACCACATCAACGGTTTCGCTACCAGAAGGGCCACGATCGCGGGCGGCAACATCTCGAATAACGGAGACGCCAGCTCCAACGCCGTGACTTCCGCTTACCTCCTGGGCTGGGGACCGGAGAAAGTCTGTTACCTGTACCCGCCGGGCGGGAAGACCGATCTCGTCAAGGAAGAGGACATCGGCAAGCAGCTCGTGATCGGCGCCAACAGCAAGCAGTTGCTGGCGTACGTGACCGAGTTCTACTACAGGTACGGCATCCGGGTCTTCGACGAGGCTTACTTGCAGAGACTGTGCAACATCGGCACCGGGGCGGCCAACCACATCGACATCAACAAGCTCATCGAGCTGTGGCATAACCTGCCCGACCCCGATGGCTCGGTGTTGTACGTGGGCAAGACCGGCCTAATCCAACTGGAGCAGGAGGCCAAGACCGCGGGCGAGCACATCCTGCGGTGGGTAAAGCTGGACTCGGGAGGTAGCGTGCTGATGTTCAAGGGCATCACTCCCGTGCGGAAATGGCTGTCCATCAAGGACACCGAAGCCGTGGTGGTGTAAGGAGGAATTATGAGTGACGCATACCTGTATTTCACCGCGGAGACGGGCGACCTCGTGACGAGCAGCGCGAGCCTGAGCAAGGTGCTGAAGGAATCGCAGATCAACGAGCCGGGCAAAGGCCACCAGAAGTTCATCGAGGTGATGACCGATGGTCTGTTCACTAGCTCGGCGCAGGTATATTCACTGTACCTGAAGACAGGCAACACGAGCCCGGGCGAAACCAAGGTGGGGGAGTTGTTTTCGGCCCTCACCGGGGCTAGGTTGTCGCTGGCGACAACGCCGGAACAGATCGTGGTAGCCAAAGTGCCGTTGCCCTCCATAGGGCTGCTGGACTACATCTCGCTGTACTTCTACGCCCAGACGGCGAACACGACCGGGAAACTGACGGCGCGCATCCTGCTGAACTAGAGGGCGGGTGCAAACCGCGGGGAAGAGAATTGAGGGCCAGCTGGAAACGGCTGGCCCTTTGTCCATGGGGGCTGAATGAACCTGAACGAGACTAAGGTCAGGATCTACAATCTGGCCCTTACCAAACTCGGGATCACCGAACGCTTGACGACCGGCAACGAAAACTGCGAGGAAGCCAACGCCTTCAACGCGGTCTGGCAACAGGTCCTGCATGAGGTCCTGGAGCTCGCGGATTGGAAGTGCGCACGCAAGAGAGCGGTAATTAGGCGAGACACGGACTTGGTGGAGGCCGCGGACAAAGGTCCGGTGGAAAAGCCCGTGGTGATCACGGCTACGGCGCACGCCTTCGAGGACGGGGACCTGGTGCAGTTCTCCGACGTCCTGGGCATGACCGAACTCAACGGCAACGTCTACATGGCGAAGAACCCGTCCGCCGACACCTTCGAGTTGTACAACGAAGAAGGCACAGAGGGGGTGGATGGAGAGGACTTCGGCACCTGGACCAGCGGCGGCACGATCTGGCGGATTCCTGGCTGGGGCTACGCCTACGCCTTCAAGCTCCCGGATGCCTGCATCAAGGTCATCCAGACCGGGGTAGACATCGGGGGCTGGGTGGAGGAGCACAACATCTTCCTCACCAACTACGCCGATGAGGAGCTGGAGATCCTCTACATCGCCTACCTCTCGGACCCTCGTTACTTCAGTCCACTTCTGGCGGACACCGTAGCAACGAGACTGGGGGCGGTATGCGCGCCGACCCTGACCAAGAGCAAGGGCAAGCAACAGCAGCTGGATCAGGAGTTCGCGGGCCTGCTGACTCTGGCCAGAGCGCAGGACGCGCGCTACAGGCAGGAGCCGGACGCGGGCTCCAAACCGATCACGAGCATGTAATGGCAGAAGCGCGGAAGATCATCACCGATTTCACGGGCGGAGAAGTCGGCGACCGCCTGATGGCCCGGATCGACCGGGCGATCTATAACCGCACCTGCCGTATCTTGGAGAACTTTCTCGTTCACGCCAGTGGCGGCCTGGACTTTGCCCCCGGCACCGTCTTCATCTGCGAGGCCAAGACCAACACCAACCCGGTGCGGCTCCTGCCCTTCGAAGTCTCCGCAAGCGAGAAGTACGTACTGGAGTTGTCGGAGACCGCGTGCAGGTTCTACAAGAACAAGGCACGGCTTATGGATGGGTCCAATCCCCTGGAGATCGTCACGCCTTGGCTTGGAGCGGACCTGTTCGGGCTGCAGACGGCGCAGCAAGAGAACAAATGCTATGTGGCCCATGGAAAGTATCAAATAAATGTGCTGAGGAACTACGGAGATCTGACTTGGAGTCTGTCTAGTGCAGATGTGGATGTTTGCTTGGCGGTCGCGCACGCAACGAGTCCTTTCATCACGGCGTATTCATACTATGCAGATGTTTTCACCAAAAGGCCCAATCCCGATGTATTACCGGCGGGTTATGGAAACGGCTGCACCTTCTCCACCGACGGCATGTACATGGCGGTGGCACATGATGTCACTCCCTGGGTGAGCATCTACAAGCGCAGTGGCGACACTTTCACGAAGCTCGCCAACCCCGGCACGCTCCCGACGGGCATGGGAAGCGGATGCGCCTTCTCCGCCGACGGCACATATCTGGCGGTCGCGCACTATGTTACCCCCTTCGTCACGATTTACAAACGCAGCGGCGACACTTTCACCAAACTAGCCAACCCCGCGACGCTCCCGACGGGGACTGCAATGGGATGTTATTTTACGCCCGACGGCACATATCTGGCGGTCGCGCACGATACGACCCCTTACATCACCATCTACAAACGCGACGGTGACACTTTCACGAAACTCGACAACCCCAACACGCTCCCGTCGGGGAACGGACACGGTTGTGCGTTCTCCGCCGACGGCACATATTTGGTGGTGGAGAATTCTAGCACCCCTTACATCACGATTTACAAACATAGTGGCGACACCTTCACAAAGATCGCCGACCCCGCGACGCTCCCGACGGGGAGTGCAGCTGCGAGCGCGTTTTCCAACGACGGTGTGTATCTAGTGATGGGGCACGTCAATACCCCTTATATCACGATCTACAAACGTAGCGGTGACACCTTCACCAAACTAGCCAACCCCGCCACATTGCCGCCCGGAACTGGATGGGGATGTAGTTTCTCCACCGACGGCACATACCTGGCGGTAGCGCATAATACCACACCTTTCGTCACGATTTACAAGCGCAGTGGCGACACCTTCACGAAACTCGCCGACCCCGCGACACTGCCGGCGGGGACTGCATACGGTTGTTTCTTTGTCCCGGATGCCTGGGAAGGCGTTTCTTGGGGTTCTCAGTATCCCGCAGCCCTCACCTTCCACGATCAGAGGTTGGTCCTCGGTCGCAGTCAGAAGGTACGAGGATCTAGAGTCGGCTGGCCGCAGAACTTCCTTTTAGACTCCGCGGACACCGCGGCCGCCTATGAGTACAACCTTGCCTCCGATCTGCTGGAGGAGATCGTGTGGATGCGGACGAAGGACCACAGGATCGTGATCGGCACCAGCCACGGAGAGTGGCCGATGAGCGGGGGCGATGCGCCGATCACGGGCGCCAACGTGTACACGGACCGAGTCTCCGCTCACGGCAGCG
>Ga0315293_10002595_pt1 | contig 17364 bp, 37 predicted proteins | sample YL17G13_20_MG_FD_203071 | JGI IMG/M metagenome (GOLD analysis project Ga0315293, IMG submission 203071) | Sediment microbial communities from Yellowstone Lake, YNP, Wyoming, USA - YL17G13_20 | ecosystem: Environmental > Aquatic > Freshwater > Lake > Sediment | place: USA: Wyoming | collected...
AAAGAAGCTACTGCTGCCATTCCTTATCAGCACGTAACAGTTGTGAATGTAAGGGATAGAAGTGGCATAGCAATCCATAAAGCCAACTACGCATCACAATTAAGGGGCTGTATAGCTGTTGGCGATAAACACGTTGATATTAATAAGGATGGGAATTTAGATGTAACTAACAGCTCAAATACCTTTAAAAAATTAATGGATATATTGCCTCACAATTTCAAATTGACCATAAAATGAATAAATCGAAATTTTTAAAATTAAATTTAAAAGACCTTGCAAAGTCAGCTATCATAGCAGCGCTTACAATAATTGTAACAGCTGCTATAACCATATTGTCAGCCATTACAGAGAATAACGGACAGTTGCCAAACCTACAAGATTTTTATAAATTATTAACATCGGGGCTTGTTGCAGGTGCTATTTATTTATTAAAGAATTTCCTATCAAACGAAAATAATCAATTTCTTAAAAGCTAATGAACACAGATTTTACAGACGACGAATTGACATTAGATGTCGAGATTCAAGATGGAGAGCACACAGGAAGCAAAGCTAAAGACGTGTTCTGTAGTCAGTGGGATAGCGCCAGAATAGGACTATCTACGCTACAATTATTGCTACAAAAAAAGACTATAATATCATTTGTTATAAGCATTGTTATAACAATAGGAGATAAAATTTCTTTAAAATTTTGCCCTAAATCTTTGTAATTAACTTTACAGAGCGCCTTATTCATTAGTTGGTAAACAATTTACATAATCGTTTTCTGTAAAAAAACAATCAGTATTTCTTGTGTTTATCATCCTTTCGTAAGCCGCTAACACTTTATTGCTATTGCTTATAAGCACAAAATCATTTACCCGGTCCTTATAAAACTTATCCCAATATTTGTCTTTTGCGTACTTTTCTGTAAGTTTAAAATACTCTTCTGTTAGTTTCATAATTTTTCTACTTCTTGTTTAATTTCTAGCCAGTATATATAATCTATATCAGCACCCATATTTCCTAAAACTTCATTGCAGCATATTAATGCACATTGTTTGGCTTGCTCCCACGCTTTATATTCTAAAGATAATCCAATTGGTTCGTTTATCCAAGCTTCATTAGGTGTTGTTTGATAAAAGACATCTACTAATTTATCTGCTTTTTCTTTTGGTGTCATTAGTCTTTTTTAAATGTTTCGTTGTAGTGTTGTTCTGCTGCTGTATTACCTAATCCAGATCCATGATACAATAAAATATTTGCAGCTTTAATTATCTGCTCCTTCTCCATTGTTTTTGCTTGTTTAAATATGTTAGGTTGAGCTACTGTACTTCTGCTCTGCATGTCTTCCATCAATTTAAAATAATGTTTTGAAGTTTTTACTTGATTTTCTAACCATTCTACTGCTGTTTGTTTCATTTGTCTTTGTTTAATTGCAAAATAAGATATTCAGCCGTTAATCCTGTACTTCTACTTTTATTGACTATGCTAATAATATCTTCCTCTGTATATTTTTTTTTAGCCATATCTTCTTGGCATTGAGTATAACCTTCAATATAACCTTTTTTTGAAATAGGATAATATTTCTCGTTAAACTTATTTTCAGCTAAATTGTCAATTTCTTCTTTAGTTTTCATATTAGTTTTTTATTAAATAATTAGTCCCGTTATCTCCTCCATAGGAAAGTATGAAAACTTACAGGATCATAGACTTTACACAACCATTATAAGCTGACACACTTCTTCTTTGCTTTTTTAATAATAATGGTAATGAGGACTCTTATTTATTATTGTAATTACATATTTTCATCTAATAATTTAAGCACGCTTAACCAATTTTCTTTAGTTTTAAAATAAACTTCCATAGTTGTAGCTCCGCCCTTATCATTCATTAGGTATATATCTAAGCCATACAGAGATGTATCGTCCTTGTAAGCATAATACCCTTTAAAGTCTATCTGATTGAATGTAAATGCAACATAACCATCTATATAAACTTTAACTCTGCCATTAAATATTTTAAATTTATACTCCTGTATTTTCATTTTGCTGACATTTATTGCATATATTATTTATTCTATTATACTCCATTTCTTCTTTACATTCATTACAATACGTAATCTCATCATCATCTTGAAATTGCGGTGGCGTTTCTAATAAGTATTCGTCATGTGTCATTTTGAATATTTTTTTATAAATAACGTAACATTTTTAATTTCTCGAACCAATACATTTTTAATCCATTTTTTTTTGTGAAACAACATAGCCTTGTCAATATTGGTGTCATTTTCTGCAATTAAATTTAAAACATATTTATTCAATTGCTCTATATCCTGCACCGAAGGTTCTTTTTTTGTTTCAGTAATTCTGGTCATAAATTTTTCTTCTGCCATTTTTTTACAAATCATTTACAACTAAATCGCATTCTTCAATAGCTTTCATAACATCAAAATCATTTAGGTCAGAACAATCTTTTATCATTTGAATTAACTGCTGCAAGGCCTCCTGCGTAAATGCAAATCTACTTAATCTAAATGATGCGTAAGGAAGAGACCTCTTAGTTAATTGAACTTCTCTTAAAGCGCACCCTTGAATGCCTTGATTTTCGTGCCAAAACACATGTATAATATTGTATTCCATGCCTTTTGTTACCCATTCTCCTGAGAACACCTCTTGCGGCTTGTTAGATGAATCTATGCAAACTGTTTTTATCATATCTTTTCATATTTTTTAGTTGCCATCACTTTTCTTAATTTAAGCCCAACAGATTTTTCATCGTCTTCGATAATGCTATTATACTCTTCAAGAGAAACATCAAAATAATTATAAAGCGTTCCTGAATGAAACCTTACAGTTGTAATCTTATTTAATATATCATAACCAACCTGCGCAACAGAACTTGAATTTACTGCAATCATTTTCATTTTGATGTGATTATTATTAATTTATTTTCTTTTATCATTTTATCTATTTCAGAGGGTTTTTTAGCAAAAGGTTTTTTATTTATTGGAACACCCATTGTTATATCAATAAAAACATAGCAATGTCCATCAAAATTATAACCATTTTTTTGTATAGAGTGGCCCTTTGCTTTACAAAATATTCTATCAACTCTGTAAGTCCATTTGCCATGTTTAACAACATAATTTTGTCCTAATGGGCATACACCTATTCTGAAAGTTGATAAACAAAATGGCTCATAATACTGCCCTAAATCATATATCTTAATTACCTGCGGTTTATTAATTGATATTTGATGTATGTACTGGTCGTTATGTGAGTAATATTTTTCGTCTTCCATTTTAATATCCGCTCATTTCTATTATTATACAGCCTCCAATTCCATATCGTTTTACCATATCATCTACTGAAACAATCAAGGCATCATCTGCAAACACTATTTCACTAAGGCTATCAAACAGCGGTTTGCACATGTTGTCCAAATCTCCGCGAGTAGCTTTGTAAAATATCTCTCCATTGCGTATAGCATCCATTCTCCCTTTAATCTTGTGAAATGCTTTTAATGGAGCATGTATAAAATGTAATTTAGTGATATAAACTCTTTCTGTAAACATTACAAAGTCTTTTGGCAACTGCTCTTTCATCTGCTTGATGTAATCAGCTTTTCTTATTCCAAATTCTTTTGGCTGGAAATGAGCTATTTTACCGTTCTTAATAAAGCTTCTAACAGACTGTTTAGGCATAGGCTCCCCAAATAGATTTAGCGTTATCTTACGCAATTTTTTTGGGGTAGAATCAATTACTTTTGCAGGAGAAAAGCCTATCTTGCCATTAATGCTGATATCATTTACTATCAAAGGTAATCTTAAATCTCTCGGTTGAATCGAAGTAGAACTTTTCTTATAACTTCCATCCGGTTGAACAGTAAAGTTACTCAAATTAAATTGCTGTGTTATTTTTGTCATAATCCTTTTTTAGCTGTTAAAGTTAGTCTAATGGAATACCTATCACAAAGCCACATAATTTCTTCTGTTGGGAGAGAACCTTGTATATTGCCATGTTTTCTGTATCTGGACAATGATGCTTCATTTATTCCTCTTTTATTAATTCTTGCGTCTATTGTTATAGCTCTGCTAGTTAATTTAAGCCTATTAAATCTATTATTTAATAGTTCTCGTATTTTTTCAGACTCTCTAACAAGGCATCTGTGTGTATAGTATTTAATCATAATTGTATTCTGCTTAATGGTGATTGAATTTTACTAATTAAATTGTGTGAAATATGGCAATACATATTTGTTGTCTTAATATTACTATGTCCTGCCAATTTCTGTATGATTGCAATATCTGTTCCTTGTTCTACCAAATGGGTAAAGGTGCAATGTCTTATTAAGTGTGTGTAAACTCTTTTGTTATCAATACCAGCTTTTGTTGCTAACTGCTTAATAACCTCTCCAACGCTTCTTGATGAATATTGTGCTGAATCATTTTGACCATTTAAAACGTAAATTACACTGCGATATTCTTTGTAATATTTTTCTAATAATGGTATTAAATCTGGTGTAAGCATAACTTGTCTATCCTTATTTCCTTTAGCTGCAATTATATTAATTATCATTCGGCTACGGTCGATATGTTTCCATTGCAAGTTTATCAATTCTGAAACACGCAATCCGCAACTGTAAAGCAGGGCAAATATAGTTTTATGTTTTAAGTTTTCACATACTAAAAACATTTTTTGTATTTCTTCAACCGATAAAACTATTGGTAACTTTTTTTCAGAACGAGGGTATTCTATATGTTTAAATTTCATTGGTTGTTTTATCGTTAATTGATAGAACAATTTTAATGCAGAAATTCTATGTTTTCTTCCATTGATTGAATTAGCCAACAATAACCAATCTTTGATAGCTGTTTCGTTTATTTTGGATGGTTCTGTAAACTTTCCATCATGTTTATAGAGAAAATTAGTTACCTGAGAAACATAATTCTCTATACTGCTTTTAGCATAGTTTTTAAGAACTAAATCTTTCCTATACAATTCTATATACTTAGGAATTTCCATCTTTGTTAATGTTAGTTTTATTGATGTTTACATATTTAAAATACATATAGTAGTTATACCGCCTTCGTTTCTGTTTTAAATTTTCCTAGCAAATACTGCTCAGGAGAATTAATTATTATACCGTGTTCAGCGCACCATTGAATACATTTCTCGCAAAACTCAAACATCTCTTTACTGTTTAATGATGCTGTGCTATCAATTACTGTAATATCTCGGTACATGGTTTCTTCTCCTGCCATATACTTAACTGTCTTCTGCCAAGATAGAAACATTGGAGCAAAATGTCCTGTATGAATTTCTTCTCTCTCCCAACCTCTAAATATTTCATATTCCATACATTCTCCAAGTATTCCGCCACGATAATACCCGTGAGCATCTGTTGATACAGATTTATGTTTTAGCTTAATCACTTCTTCAAATTCCTGACCTTCTAAGGCATATATAGATTCCTTATGTAGAAGTTCATTATAGTAGATGCGCTTACTGTTGATTATCTTTCCGTAGTGCCGGAGGGTTACTTTTGCCATAATTACATTAAATCAAAATCATCTTCAATAACTTTTGCAGTATTTTTAACTCCTGCTATAACATTTTTAATCATTTCTCGTTGTTCCATAATAATTACATGATTAGGTTTGGGTATTGTATTAATAATCCCTTTTGGATCAGGAAACTCAAAGTTGCCAATAACATTTATATACTCTTCCTTAAAAACTCCGCTTGCTACCCCTTTATTATCTTGTGGGTTGCCTTTTACCTTTGGGGTAGCGCTTGCCCCTTCATTGTACAGTAATGTATCAAACAGCTCAAAATTGACTGTATCGGCATCTGCCCATACCTCCTTAATACATATCCATAACCTTTTGCCAATATCTTCTTTAGCATCGAATACGGAATTATCTTTAATAGTACATGCTGTATTGCACATCTTTAAAAATTCTGAGGAAGTAAAATCATATACTTTCTCGAAAGACTTATTTTGTCCATCAGAAAACTTTATTAAAACGTTTCCCTCAAATGGCGCTGCTTTGGTTATTACTACTAAATGGATGCCTGAATAAAGCTCCTTTGTTAATTTTAGCACGCTTGATCTACTCATATTTATTTTATTTTTAGTTTAAATAAGCTTGTCTTTCCAAGCTGCCAGTAAAACTATTCTTTTGGTATTATCATGAAAATCATAACACATTACACCTTTTGCTCATTCTGAGAGAATAATTATATATGCTATACCGAACATATCCCTTTCAACGTGTTACTTTCAAGTATTTGTGGCAAGATTCGAACTTGCGTCCCAAAAGGCTCTAACCGCTGAGCTACACAAACAACATTAAACAGGAACTACAAGAAACCTATTTAAAAATCATCATCAACAGTACTTGTTACTGTTGTTACAACATCATTTTGCTGTTCATCTGTTAGCATATCAATTTCTGCTATTTTTGTTTCAGCCAAAACTTCGGCATTAACTTCAGATGCGCCAGCTTGTTTAAAATAAGAACTTAAATAATCCTGCAATACAATATCTAAAGAATTTGCTTTGTCATTTGTTTCAGGCTTTGTCTTAATTTCTTCAAATACTGGTTCATTCCATACTACTGAACCTTTCTTACCGGCCTTTGTAGTAACTACCTTAAAAGCGCAATCAGTAACTTTTCTGCCAGACTTAGTAATAGCATTAGACGCTTCAATCCAAGAACCAATAGGCGCACCATAAAATTTAATGTTGCCTAATTGTAATTGTTTATTTTCGTCAAAATATCCAATGTAAATAGAATTAGCAAATTTTGCTCCCATGGCCTCAACCTTATCTTTAATTGATTCCCATGTACCTTTTGCTACTGTTTTGCCTTTCAATTTTACATCAAGCACTTCTACTTTAGTAGAGCCTAAATAATTTCTAACTTCATTGGAGTAAAAGGTTGTTTGTTCTTCATCGGAAAAACCACTTACTGTTGTTAATACGTCAAGCACTAAGAACTGGAAAGGTAAAGGAACAAAAACATTTGCGCCGCTTTTCTTTGGATTTTCATTTGTGGCTTCTTTGTTATACCACTTAAATTGTTTTGATGTTGAATCCCATTGGAACCATCTTTTAGAAGGATTAACAATTGGGTCTGCTGTTGGGTTAGATCTGCTCATGTTTTTGTTGTTTTTAGGTTAATTGATTAATTTATTTAATTTTAAATACTGTTTGTTTTGTAGGCAACAAAGATAATAAATTGTTTTGTAATACAAACAATTTATTTTAAATTATTTTTACCGAATAGTAAGCGTTTCTTCTAAAAAGAATTGAATTCCATTATTAACTCCATTATCAACAAGTATGTCTTTATGATTTCGGATATATTCATTAACTTCCTCTTTATCCACCATCAACCAATCAAAAGGTACGCTTTCCATATCATGTACTCTCCACTTCCACGTTTGCCTTGACCCTTTAAGTTTAGTTACAACTGTTTCAGCAATAGCTTCTGCGCCAATTTGATTGTTAGCCTCTTGAATAACTTCTGCAATAGCAATAGTTTCATTTTCATCAACCTGCTTAGGCGTAAGAATACGTGTTTTAATTGATTTTGCATATTCATTAAGGGTATTGCGTGTTTCTAAAAAGTTAGGTAAAAATTCAAACCATTTCTCTGCTCCGGGGTGATTAACTACAAGGCGTTCTCTAACCTCTCTTAACTCCTCCATAGTCTTGCAATTATCCATTTCAGCAATAGCATCATTTGAATAGTCTTTAATAGCATTTGTAATTTTAATGATACGATTTTGCTTTTCCATTGCAATACGTTTAACTTCATTATTCCATGCTAGTATTTTATTCTTGCCATTAATTAAAGCAGATGCCATTGGATCGTGCAAAGTTTTTCTAAGCCCATCAATAGCTTGACAATTCTTTAAGTGAATTTCCTTTACTTGTTTGTGTAAGGCATCTACATTTTTAATTGTAGCATTAAGCTGTGATAGCTGTTGATTAGCTATTCCTAATGTTATTTCGTCTGTTATGCAAATTAGGTTGCACTGCTCGGCAATGTCTGTCGCCTGTTTTTTGAGGGCGTTGAACTGCGCCTCTTCGTTCTTTAGGGTTATTTGTGTCATGTTATTTAATTTAATTTAATTTAATTAAAATGGTATTGGTTCATCTGATTCAAAGTCGTTTGTTATAAAGTTTTCAGAAGATTCTAATGGTAGTTCGTTAGGTATTGTATTAAAATCTCCTGTAATCCAGTTTTTTCTATCGGGAATACCAGAACTATAATATCGGCCGCTTTCTTTATCGTATAGGTATTCAGGGGTGCACAACCATCCAAAGTGCTTAAACTTAACCTTCAGTATATGCCATGCGCAAACGCCTGTTGCTCTATTAAGGTGGATTGAAATGCCGTTATCAGTTTTGTTATTAAAGTTATTAGAGCCTGATATGTTATATAGCTGAGGCACCCTAACCTCTCCTGTTTTCTTGTCCTGTTCAGGCTTAATAGGATGAGCCACAAGGAAACAATGTAACTTATTTACCTCGCAAAACAAGGCTAACTCATCCAATGCTCTGCCAATGTAATTGGTATCGTTTTCTTTATGCTCTAACTTATTCCAAGCATCTATAACAAAATAGTCAAGACCATATCTCACTTGCAAATCTCTAATGCTTTTAAGTACCGAAGTAAGACTAAAATCTTTCTCTGGCTTGATAAACCATATCTTTTTTTCAAGGTATTCCCTTACAACTCTATCTTCCTCTTTAGTAATCTTGTTAGGTCCATCCCACGCTTTACCGACAAGCCTGCTTGCCATCTTGCTATAATGTAGTTCGGTAGGCTTGTTCTCTGGAGAGTAAAATGCTCCTCTCCAATCGTGCCTAACAGTAAGCCTTAAACAGATTTCATCAACTGCTTCAGACTTTCCCATGCCTGAAATGCCCGTAACAGTAGTGATGTAGCCCTTTACGAACCGCAAAGGGAAGTCAGCTAAACCAATTCCGACACCTCTGTTAAGCCCATTCTCTCTTAAATCATCAATCTCATAACTGAAATCACTAATAGTAAACGCCCCTTCCAAAGGAAATTTAACAGGCTTTGAGCAACAATCAATCACTCCTTGAATACCGTATTGCTTTAAAACATCGTTAGCATCCTTCTTGTCTTTCCACTCGATATAATCGCATTTATCTTTACCAAATCGTTCGGCTAGTTCTTCCCGAAGCTTTCGTCCGTTGGAATCATTGTCAAGCCCTAGATGCCATTTTTCAATGTGAGCAATGTCTTTTATGCAATTATTTATATAAGCAAGGTTGTTGCGGTGTTCACTAGCTCCGTTGGGTACTGACACTACATTTATATATCCTGCTTCAATTAAAGATAGCGTGTCTGGTTCTCCTTCAACTACAAAAGCCTCTGTTTGCCCTTTTAAGCTATCTAAATTATAAAGTATTAGTTCTGCTCCCTTTTCGAGCATAAAGGACTTTTTTTTCCCTCGATATTTTACGTTAACTAACTTATCATCCCTAAAGTAATTAAAGTTGATGCAATTCATATCGGACCAGCCTCCACCAACCGGCATTGACTTCATCCCTTCTGTAACTCTTGCCTTTAATAATGTGCCTTGACTTATTTTTCTTTCAGCAAACCACTTAACAATCTTATCAGATAAATCAGTCTTATTCTTCCATTCAGGGATAGTATATACTTGTGAGCCTTCTTCGATTAATGTTATGTTGTATTTATTAGCTAAATACCTTAAAGCATCTGGGTATGAACAATCTAATTTGTCTTGAATAAATTGAAACCCATCTCCTCCACTCTTGCTGCATCCAAAACATTTGTAGCGCCCGTTAGCAACATCAATGTATAGCGAAGGTGTGTTATCTTTATGAAAGCAACATTTTGCCACATAATTTATCCCCTTTTTTGTAAAAATTGCAAATTCTTCAGCAACTTCCAAAAGGACCACTTTTCTTTTTAATTCTTGAACGCTATCTTCTGTGTACATAAATTATTATCTTTGCAATGTTTAATAAAAATTAAAATTTATAATCGGAAAGCGAAAGTCTATGTCGGGCTGATGAAAGCCAGTGAGCCGATTTTTATTTTACTCTTTGTTTGCTCTTCTTTTTATCTCTTTCTATTAGATCAAGATAACATAGTTTTGATTCAATCATAGTAAGTCCTCTGCTAGTATCATACCCTGCTCCTGTTAAGTTATCTACATCTTGTTTCGCTGCCATTTGACTCATAAAAATATCTTGTACCTGCGCTTTAGTAAAGGTGTTGTTTGTAATATCGTGGCCAAATCTTTCAATACTTTTTAGTTGCATTTCTGTTGCCGGTTCATTGCTTCTTTGAAAGCGCGGAATTTTAGGAATCGGAAATAATTCAAAAATTTCATCTTGCCCTCTATTCTGAACTTGCATCATTTGTTCCCTTTTCGCAATAGCATCACGTATCTTTTGGCGGTCAATATCGGAAATAAATAGTTTATCTTTAAGTTCTAATTCAGCATCTATCGCATCAGTATTGATTAGCTTATGCCTAGTAGTTGCATCTACAACGTCCAAAATAATAACGTTTTGAGCAAATTTATCAACAAACTTATTTGTCTTTAACCTCATGCCTCTTCCAAACTGTTGAATAAATCTGCGTTTACTTTTGGTAGGTGCTGCCATTATCATACAACCAACATCTGGATGGTCAAATCCTGCTACAAGAATATTGCAATTAGTAAGCCCCAATATTTCTCCATTTTTAAATCCTGCAATAACTCCTTTCCTGTCGGTTGTTAACTCTTTATCTCCTACTACATAATTGCAATCAATACCCTTTTCTTTAAATGCTTCACATAAATCTATTGTGTGGGCTACATCAGCACAGAAAGCAACAAATTGCCTTCCTTGCCCGTATTCAATGTATTTATTAACTATAATAAAATTTCTTTCAGGGGTGTTTACTTTAACTGCTAGTTCTTTTTGGTTAAAATCCCCTGCAAGGGTATGTACATCATCAAGGTTGGCAGAAGTTTTAACTTTAATAGCAATAGGCTTTGTTAAGTAATTATCTCTTACAGCGTCTTGTATTGAGTATTCATAAACTATCTCATCAAAAATATCATCAAGTGAAAGGTTGTCGTTTCGCATAAATGTAGCTGTAAGCCCAAGCCTTAATTTAGGTGTAAAATAATTTAAGGATTTAGAAAAGCTGGCTGCCCCAAATAGATCACATTCATCCGCCACAATTACATCAAATGAATCAGGAGATAATCTTTCAAGTCTTCTGTGTAATGTTTGCGGACTGCACATTACTACCTTATGGTTTATATCAAATACATCAGCTTTTATAAGCCCTACTGTGCATCCCATTTCTGCCGACAATACATTTGCGCTTTGCAAAATTAATTCTTCTGTGTGCGCGCACCAAAGTATAGTCCCCATATCCTTTATAGCTTGAACTGCTGTAAATGTTTTTCCTGCACCTGTTGGCAAGACTAGGGCCATATTTTTAACTCCTCGTTTTAAGGCTGAGTTAATAGCATCAATACTGGCAATTTGATATGGTCGTAATTTTTTCATAATATTTTAGGAGGAGAAGTAAAAAGTAATAGCCTTTACGTATCTATCGTGAGGACAGTCAACTGCTAAGGGTTGAACAGGACAACGTTTAATGAGATTGCAAATATAACAAAATTGTTACAATAAAAAAATTATTTTAAATTGTTTTATAAACTTTTGCTGAACTTACAACTTTAATAATTATATCGGGCCTTACATTTACTACAAAATAATAATAGTTTTGATTTTCTGATTCCTCAAAAGGTTTTATTAATTTAGAATTATTATCTATGCAGGCATCCATTAGCTCCCCTATAGTGTCTGCTTTTATCGTAGCCGTTAATTCGCTTTCAAACGATAAATTTTGTAGCTGGTTTTTTAGATTCAACACTTCGCTTGTTGTTGTGTATTTCATGTTTTTTTATTATTAGTTTAATTATTATTTTTAGATAATAAAGAAGTTGCCTGCTGTAGTTGATATATATAGTTTCTTCTTTCCAAAATCTCTTGTTTTGCAAATACCTCATCGCATAACATCTCTGTTTCAGTAGTTAATAGCCTAAATATTTCAGCATAGTGCTTGTCTATTTCTTTTTTTAATATTTTTATAGTGTATATCATTCAAGTTCTTGGTTTACGTAAATAATACATTCAGCAATAGTGTTATTAATTATTTCTAATAATTCAGCTAAGTTTTCATCCTGCAAAGCAGGTACCTTGACTTCGTTTAACTGTTTAATATATAAAGCTAATTTTGTTTTATCATTCATAAGTTTATGTTTTTAATAAAATTTTTTTCTCTTAAATATATTGCTGCTCTAAATTCAGCAAGCATTTCCTTGTGTTTCTTATCCTTTAAATTAAAAGGCAAGTTTTCCTCCCCCACAATTAATGATCCCGGGTAAAATACAGTTACCGGTATTCCCTTATCTATTAATTTAGGTCGGCCCGTGTGTTTACTTTTTTTCTTTGGCATGATGTTTATTTTTTAGATTTTTAATTGTTGTTTTATTTTATAAATATTTATTTTCATTTTTATAAATTTACCTGTTTTCAAATCTCTGTCTACCAGTTTTGCAGGTTGTTTTATAGTCTTCTTTGTATTGCTTTCGTTAATCTCGTTTAACCTCATTAAAACAATTATTTTAGCTTCTAATAGCTTTATTTGATTGTTAGCATCAATTAATTGTTGTTCTTGTGCAATTTCTAATGCGGTTTTTTCTTTTGGTGTTTTTCTTTTAAAAATGTTTAGCATGTTAGTTTTTAGTTAGTTTATTAGTTTAATTGCATTATCTACAAATGTTTTTATATTTTGGCCTCCTATTAAATAATTTCCGGCATCATCAAAAATATAGTTTCTAAATTTATTAGTCGTGGCGTTATGCAATTGAAATTCTTTTGAATTATCAAAAATATACGCAATTATGGTCTTTTTTAGTTCTGTTTCCATGTCTTTAAGTTTTTAGTTAATTTTATTTACTTATTTTTATTATCTTCTTTAATAACTTCTCTAACGTCCCAAAGAAGTTCGTATAATTTATCGAAAGCTTTGCTATCTACATAGGTTCCAGAAAAATCATCTCCAGCGTTTCGCAATTTTTCCGCTTCTTTTATCATCTTGTTTAAAGATTGGATAAAACTTTTTTCTTTTGTTTTCATAATTTTAAGGTTTTTAAATTAGTTAATTTTTTTAGCTACTTGTTTTTAATGTTTTTAATTTTTTTTTCAATATAGGGACAGCTTTATATCCGCTCTCGGTTCTTATTTGAAATTTCCATCCGATCCAGTTTCCTGAATCAGTTAACTGTTTCTTTTTGCCTGCAATAATTAAGGCGGGCGCCGGTCCGAATACTATTTTAGTGAATTGCCCTCGAATAGCTACCAGTATTAAATTTGTATTTTTTTGCATAGTTTTTTAAATTTAGTTTAATTGTTATCTTCATTAAAATAAATATTTTCTTTTATTCTTTCAATTAGTTCAGTTTCTACTGAAGAAAAAAGCATTTTTTGATATTCTTCATTACTAATATCATCGTTTTTCCTTTCGTCGTATAATTCGCTATTAGTTGAATGAAAAGTATAATTATTTTTTTCTTGGTTATATACATAAGCAACAATGTTATACTGCCCGTAATATTTCCAACCCATTGACATATCAATAGTTATTTCTTGTCCTTCAATTTCTAATTTTATCATGGCTTTAAGTTTTAAATTAATTTATAAATTTGCCGCATGTTTTTATTTTTGTTATTTTTTTTAAAATTTATTTTCGTTTCCAAAAAAAACAGTTTTAACTGCCAGTAGTTTTTTAAACTTGTTTTTTTTGGGCTGTTTCTTTGCTTCTAACAACTTATTAAACAAAGCTGTGTTGAATGTATCAAAAAAATTAATTGAGTCTTGGAGTGTTGGCATGTGTAGTATTTATTAATTTATTATTTGATTATATTATTTACTGTATTTCCTGCATTGCTTTTAAAACTTCCGTAGTAAATAACCTTTCCATTGCTTCAAATTCTTTACAAACGGCTTTGTATGTGCGTTCTGCCGCCCTGCTGTCATTGTTATATCCAAAGTTTTCGCAAAAGTCTTCAAATGTACCGGGATCGTATTTTATTAGGCATGTTAATACATCATACATTGTTGGTTTTTTTGAGCCTGCATTCACTGATTGCCCGAAAGTAAAAGTATAGGTTCTGTTATTACTTTTTAATTGTAATTTAAACACGTGCCGGCTTTCTTTATCATCATTAAAATACTTTTTATATTTTGGCTTTCCTATTATTTTTAATGTTATTTTATTTGTTGTTGCGAATTGTTCCGCTTGTGCTTGATAGCTAATTTTTGTAGTTTCCATGTTTTTAAAGTTTTAAAGTTTATATTTATTTATTTTATTGCAATATTGTTTTTAAGATATACTCTTTTTTATTATATAAAAAAAACATAGCTATTAAATTATTTTTAAAACTTTGTTTTTCTAATTTATTAGAATAAATATCTATACTGTCATTATTTTAAGGTTTTTATTATTAGTTTATTATTTTATTTACCAAATTATACAGCGAGCGTTTAAAGTATCACCCACGTAAAATTGTTTTAGTTTATACCAACAATTTGTTGTTCTGGATGGCGTTTTTATGCTTAACATAACTGTATCATGCTTACTAACATCTATTAAAGTTCTTAACTTTAATAGTTCGGTTTCATCAACATTCTGCAGGCATTTAAAATAATTGTAACCTTCGTTTATAATTTCCAAATTTGTTGACGCCTTTACTTTTATTATTGGCATCCCGTAACCGTTTAATTTGTCAGTTACTTCTATTATTTTAAATGTGGTTGTTTTCATGGCTTTAGGTTTTTAATATTAGTTAGTAAAAAAAATAACCGGTTTCAGGGTTGCCGGTCCCCTTAATGTTTGTTAATGTCTATATTTTTGCGCAAGTTCAGCAAGTTCGGCGATGTCGTAAATATCGTCAAATAATTGGTTTTCTTCGTTGTGTTTTCTTAGATCATTTGCGAAAAAACCGTATTTTATACATTGGTTAGCTGCGTCCGTCCAATTACCGTTCAAACAATTTTCTGCTATGCTTTCAAATTGTTCTGCTGTTCTAAATTCTTTTACTGTTTTCATGTTTTTAGGTTTTTAATGTTAGTTAAATTAACCGGTTGGTCCCCTTAATGTTTATTTTCCTTCTTCCTCTTCCTCCTCTTCCTCCTCTTCCTCTTCCTCTTCTTTTTGACAGCAAAATATTGCCGCTTCTTCGTCTTCTTCGTGTTCTTCTTCACAAATAGGGCATATATATACGTCTGTGTATTCTTGCATATCAGAAAGTCCGCATCTATATGCTATGGGATCGCATTGTTTTAAAATATCGGAGGGATAAAATTCCATGCCGGCCACATCTACGGCCCCGGATTCGTCTAAAATTTCATCGTATTCCTGTTCGCTGTATTTTTCCCGCTCTTCGTGTTTTGGTGGTAATAGTTCTGTTTTCATGTTTTTAGGTTTTTAGGTTGTTTTTAATTTATTTAAGGCATTTATTTGATTATTCCCAGCTGTTGGCCTGTCCTTGTAAAATTTCCATATCTGCGCATATTTTTGTTATTATATAGTCTAATAAAATAGCCTGCCCGGTTGTTGTCCTTCCCCAGATGTTTTGCTCTGAAATTACACAATATCCGTTTTGACTTAATTTTTCAGCTAAATAAGAAGAAACGGCCCAATATTCAAAAATATCTTGGCATTCGTTATCTAGCCTTTCAAGTTCAAAAATATCGTTTTTTATTTCTTCGGTTTCTTCTTCTGTATTTCCGTCGCTATTTTGTAAATATTCAAGCCTTTCAATTTCTGCGGTTTTTTCCTGTTCGGATCCGCCTTCGAAATTTGCGAAGGTTCCAATATATTCAGGATAGGAATATAAGTTCTCAATATCATCGTAACTAAATGGTACCTCTCTATCTTCCTGCTTTAAAATATATTCAACCATGATGTTAACATTCATATAAACATGTTTGTTTATAAATTCGCCTTTAATTTTTTGGTTTGTGGTGTTGTTACCGTTTTTTAAAACTTCTATATAAGTTAAGAAAGTTTTTTTTGTTTCTGTCGTTTTCATGGCTTTAAGTTTTTAGGTTTAAATTAATTAGTTTGTTTTCTGCTACAAAGTAATGGCATTAAAAATCAATATCCTAATTATTTTTAATATATTTTTAATTTATTTTCATTTTCTCAATGTTTGCAAGGGTTTGCAAGGCATAAAAAAATAGCATTTTTATCAAAAATATACGTTTTTTTAGTGTTTTTTTTGATGCAAATAATTTTATTTTAATGTTATTTGTATTTTATTTATTATTTATTTTGCTGCTTTGCTTTATTAATAAGCTTTTCAAGGCATTTATATAATTATAAATATATGCTAATTTTGGGCTGAATGAGTGATAGTAAGTGTTTCAAAGCTATATTTTAGGTATATTTTAATGGTGTTTTGTTGTGTTTGTTTGGAAATGGTTATAAATAAAGGGTTTGCACTATTGTATTAAAATAGCATTTATATACTAATATTATTGTTGTTGGTGGTTTTATTGGTGTTTGTGGATGGTGTTTAATGTTGTATTTTATCTTTTTTTGTACAAACGATTGAAGCGTATATCCTTTTTTTTGTTTAAAAAAAAGATATAGCGTAAAGCGTGGTTTTTGCCAGTTGGCAAAAATGGACCATAAATAAATTATTTATTTTTTTCTATTATATTCTTTAGGTACCAAGATCCATGTTTATTGTCTTGGCCAACTGGCTGCGGTTTATTTCTTAGAATAATATAAACAAGTTCCTCAGGACTTAAACCAAATACGCCGGCCATCGTTATAATATGTTTTAATGGAATTATTAAAGGATTATTAATATATGCTTTAAATGTATTTGCTTCAACATGTAAAATCCTGTATATATCTATTCTTGTGTAATTGCATTTATTCATTTGGTATAATATAGGGCTTTGTTTTCCTGTGTTGTGGCTTTTGTTGTACATCATAGCTTATAGTTATGGGCTTTTAAAGGTGTTTTAATAGTTTTGTGCTGCGGTAATTTCGTTTAAACACGCACAAAGATAGCATTTAAAAACGAATAAAAAAATAAACATACATTTATATGCCTGCCCTTAAAATAATGCGTTTAAGGGCTTGTTTTGAGGTCTTCCCCTCTGGTACCTGTTTGAATTTCCTGTAAAAAACAAACAAAACAAGGTTATCTTGTTTGATATTAGTTTTTATATTAACTTTATAATGTAATAATAGCCTATATATCAATCAATTAGCTGCATT
>Ga0315293_10002596_pt1 | contig 17364 bp, 18 predicted proteins | sample YL17G13_20_MG_FD_203071 | JGI IMG/M metagenome (GOLD analysis project Ga0315293, IMG submission 203071) | Sediment microbial communities from Yellowstone Lake, YNP, Wyoming, USA - YL17G13_20 | ecosystem: Environmental > Aquatic > Freshwater > Lake > Sediment | place: USA: Wyoming | collected...
GCCAGGAGGAGGCCGCCGGGCACGAGGAGGGGGAAGGCGAGCTCCACGAGCTCGGGGAGCGGCGCCACGGCGCGCACCGTCACCGCCGGCCATCGCTCCCGCTGGCGGCGGTCCACCGCCAGTGCCTCCGCGCGGGCCGCGGCCACCACCACCCGGTCGGCGACGCCCGCGGCCACCACCGCGACCTGCAGGAAGGCGGCCTTCTTGGCGGTCGAGTCGACGAGGAGGGCCGCCGCGGCGGGGAGGGCGAGGGCGAGCGGCAGGCCGGGGTAGCCGCCCCCGGAGCCGAGGTCGAGGAAGCGCGTCACGCCGGCCTCCCGCAGCAGCGGGACCGCCGCCAGGCTGTCGAGAAGGTGGCCGGTCATGGCGGCGTCGGGGTCGCGGATCGCGGTCAGGTTGATCGCCGCCGTCCACGCCAGGAGGAGGCGCAGGTGACCCAGGATCGCGTCGCGGGCGCCCGGCGGGAGGTCGCCCAGGCCGAAGGCCGCGCACCCTGCGTCGAATCGCGCGACCGTCGTCGGCGCAAGGGGAGGGCAGAGAGAAGGATCGGCCGGGAGCGGTGCGCGGTCGCGCAAGGAACCCTCCGTCGCGTCGTGCGGGCCCCGCTGCGTACGGACCGCGCCGCTCCCGGCCGGTGATCGGTTCGCACCGCCGGGACCTGGGAGGACGGTCTCACGGTGCTCGTCCGGTTGGTGGCCCGGGTCTCCCCGTGGCCCCTCGCGAGCGCCGTCCCCCGTCATCGGGTCCGCCGTCGATGCGGACCGTGATCGTTCGGCCGCCGACGCCGGTCGTCAACGGGGTTATCCACCGGGTTATCCACGATCTGCCGCACGGAACCGGCCGCCTGTGGACAACGGGGCAGCGGCCCGCCGGGCCACCGCCGAGGTCGTCAGGCGGCGCCGATCTCCTGCGTTCGGGCCGGGCGCGGCAGGCCCTCGGCCCGCTGCGGCGCCCGCGAGGGGGAGCCGGCGCGGACCCCGGCGCGGAGGGCACGCACAATGGCCCGCTCCTCCAGCTCGACCTCCTCCGCGTTGGCCGCGGCCCCGATCGCCGCCGCGACGACTGGGCGCGGGACATCGGCGACGGCCGGCAGGCCGACGATGAACGACGACCCGCTGCCGGGGACGGACGCCACGGCGACGTCGCCGCCCATGGCCCGCGCCAGGTCCCGGCTGATCGGCAGCCCGAGCCCCGTTCCGGGCACGCGCTCGTGGCCGTCGAGCCGGGTGAACGGTCGGAAGACCCGCTCCCAGTCGGCCCGCTCGATCCCCGGCCCGTCGTCCCGAACGATGATGAGCGCCGCCGGCCCGTCGACGCGGGCGTGCAGCTCGACGAGCCCGCCCTCGGGCGAGAACTTGCAGGCGTTGGCGACGAGGTTCGTCACGATCTGCTCGACGCGCCGCCGGTCGGCGCGCGCCGTCCGGATCCGCGGCGGGAGGTCGGTCACGAGCCGGATGCCGCGCCCGGCCGCCAGCGGCGAGAGCGGGGCGAGCGCCCGCTCGCAGATCTCGGCCAGCGAGCTCGTCTCGATCTCGAGGCGCAGGCTGCCCGCCTCGATCCGGCTCATCTCGAGGAGGTCGCCGACGAGGGCCGTCGTCCGCTCCACGATGCCGCGGCCGCGCTCGACGAACTCCCGCCCGATCTCCGGATCGTCCAGCGCCCCCCCCGCGAGGAGATCCAGGTAGCCGCCCAGGCCGGCCAGCGGCGTCCGGAGCTCGTGGGCGACCATCGCCACGAACCGTTCGCGCTCGCGCTCCCGGGCCCGGAGCTGGGCGCGCTCGACCTCGTCGGCCGCCCGCCCGGTCGCGGCCGCCAGGGCAGCCAGCAGGTGCCGGAGCGTCGATGCCGGGAGGCGCGCGGCGGCGGCGACGCCGTCGTCCGGGCTGGCCAGCTCCAGGCCGAGCTGGATCTCCGCCCCGGGGACGTCCAGACGGAGGAAGCGGTCGACAAGAGCGCCGCGCGGGGCCTCGGGTGCGGCGCCCTTGACGGGGCCCCGTCGTGTGCGCACGATCGAGACCTCGGCCGGGGATGCCGCGGCACGGACGGCGGCCGGCCGGGCGGCGCGGGCGTCGAGCCACGCGGCGAGCTCCCGCGCGTCGCCGGGCTCCTCGCCGGGGGCCGCGCCCACGAGGACGCGACGGGATGGACGGTCCGTCACGATCGCCGCGCGCCGCGCCCCGACGACCCGCGCCACGAGGGCGAGGATCTCGGCGACCTGCGTCGCCGCGTCCCCCGAGCCGGCGAGCACGTCGAGGACGCGGGCGAGAAGCGCCCGCTCTTCGTGGACCGCGAGGTCCTCCGATCGCCGGAAGGCGCGCCGTCGTTCGGCGAACGGGGACGGGGCGGGAATGACCGGCAGCGACGGGCGCCCGGGATGGTGCTCCATGCACGCCGCAGGGTGCGCGCCGGCACCGCCACCGGGCCATCCCCCGAGCGTCGCGCGCGGACGGCCGGAAGTACCGCGGGTCAGGGCCGCGACGTGCTCCGCACCGGCCGGCCGAGCGTCCGGCGGACGACGTCGAGCACCTCCTCGACGTACTTGTCGGCCTCGCCGCGCTCGGCGGCCGTTCGGACGCAGCCCTGCACGTGGTCCTCCAGGACCATGATGGAGACCGCGTCGATCGCCGCCCGAAGCGCGGCCGTCTGCTGCAGGATGTCCACGCAGTACTCCTCGCGCTCGATCATCCGTCCGATCCCCCGCACCTGGCCCTCGATCCGGCTCAGGCGGCGGAGGAGTTGGGCGCGGTCGCGCGAGTAGCTGTGGCGGAACGTTGCGTCCTCTTCGCCGGGGCCGGCCGCGGGCTCGCCGGGGCGCGCCGCGCGCTGGTCGCCCATCGTCATGGTCGTCATTCTCCGGAGCGGCTCTCGCGGTCCGATGATACTCCCCATGGGTATCGCGCGGTGCGCCGACAGGCGGCCACCCGGCGTGGCCCCGACCCGCCGCCGGACCGGCTAGACTTGGACCGATGGACCTCCCGGCGCACCATCCCGAGCCGCTCGCCCGTGGCGACGCGGGCCCGAGTCGCGCCCCTACGGAGCGCGCAGCCCGGTGACCGACGCCCGTCCCCGGTCCGACTTCGCCCACGCGAGCGAGGCCGAGCTGGCGCGGATCCTCGACTTCTACGAAGTGGCCTGGGAGTACGAGCCGCACACGTTCCCGATCCTCTACGACCGGGACGGGACGGTGCTCGAGAGCTTCAGCCCCGACTTCTACCTGCCGGAGCTGGATCTGTACGTCGAGATCACGACGCTCAAGCAGCGGCTGGTACGCAAGAAGAACCGCAAGCTGCGCCGCCTCCGCGACCTCTATCCCGGCCTCCGGATCAAGCTCCTCTACGCGCGGGACTTCCGGGCGCTGCTCCTGAAGTACGGCCGGATCAGCCTCGCCGACGCCCTCAGCGGCGCCCAGGGGCAGGCCACGCCGCCCCGTCGCGACACGTCCTCCGCCGCGTCCCGGGCGGGCCGCCCGGCCGCGTCCGCCGACGCGCTGCCGCGGAGCGTCCACGTCGACCCGCCGGCCGCGCCTCCCGCCCGGTCGCGCCGTTCCCGCCGGACGCGGGCCCAGGCTCGAGCCCGCGCCGCCGCGCGCGCCGCCAACGCACCGCTCACGGAGATGGACGCATGAACGGGACCCCGGACCTCGTCGCCGACGTCGCCGAGGTCCTTCTCTCCGAGGAGCAGATCCAGGCCAAGGTCTCCGAGCTCGGGGCCCGGATCTCGTCCGACTTCGCCGGGCGCGAGCTCACCCTCGTCAGCGTCCTGAAGGGCTCGCTGCCGTTCATGGCCGACCTGATGCGGGCGATCACGATCCCGGTCCAGATCGACCTGATGGAGGTCTCGTCCTACGGGGGGACTGCCACCGAGTCGTCCGGTCTCGTCCGGATCCTCAAGGACCTCTCGTCGTCGATCGACGGCCGCGACGTGCTCATCGTCGAGGACATCATCGACACGGGTCTCACCCTCAACTACCTGGTCCGCTACCTGCGCGGCAAGAACCCGGCGTCGCTCCGCATCTGCACCTTGCTCGACAAGCCCGCCCGGCGCCTCGTCGAGATCGCCATCGACTACCGCGGCTTCGAGATCCCCGACCGGTTCGTGATCGGCTACGGGCTCGACTACGGCGAGCGCTATCGCAACCTGCGCTTCGTGGGCGTCCTGCGCCCCGAGGTCTACGCGGGCCCCGAATGACGCTCCACCGTCGCCCGCTCGGCCGCGGACGCCTGGTCGCCGCGGCCAGCGCCCTCCTCGTCCTGGCCGGCTGCGTCCTGCCCTGGTTCCGGGCCGGCGGCAGCGACGGCATCCCGCCGATCGGGGGCAACGCCTTCGAGGGGCCGGGCATCCTCGTCTTCCTGGCCGCGCTCGCCACCCTGGCGCTCGCCGCGCTGCCGTACGCAGCCGGCGACCGGCCGGTGGCGCTCGACCGCTGGTGGGCGTACGCGGCCGTGGCGGCCGTGGCGACCGTGGCCCTCGTCCTGCGCGTCGCCGGCATCGCCGCCGAGGCCGGTGGTCTCGCCACGATGCTGCCCGATCGCGCGCCCGGGCTCTGGCTCGCCGCCGCCGGCGTGGTGGGCCTTCTCTTCGCGACCGCCGAGATCTACGGCCAGCGCCGGGAGTAGGGCCGGCCGCGGGCCGACCCGTGCCTACGCTACGCCTCGCCCAGGTAGGCCTTGCGGACCATCTCGTTGCGACGCAGGTCTTCTGACGTGCCGGCGAGCACGACCCGCCCGGTCTGGAGCACGTAGCCGCGGCTCGCGGTCGCGAGGGCCTGCAGGGCATTCTGCTCTACCAGCAGGATCGTCACGCCCTGGGCGTTGATCTCCACGATCGTCGCGAAGATCTGCTCGACGAGGATCGGCGCCAGGCCGAGCGAGGGCTCGTCCAGGAGCATCAGCCGGGGCCGGGTCATGAGGGCTCGGCCGATCGCCAGCATCTGCTGCTCGCCCCCGCTCAGCGTCCCGGCAACCTGGTTCATCCGCTGCTCGAGCCGCGGGAACAGGGCGAAGACGTGCTCGGTCCGCTCGCGGACCATTGCCGGGTCGCGGACGATGAAGGCGCCCATCTTGAGGTTCTCGAGGACCGTGAGCCGGGCGAACATGCGGCGGCCCTCGGGGACCTGGACGACACCCTTCGCCGTGATCTCGTGGGCCGCGTACCGGGAGAGGCTCTCCCCGGCGAGCCGGATCTGTCCGCTCCGAGGGCGGACGAGCCCGCTGATCGTGTTGAGGGTCGTGCTCTTGCCGGCCCCGTTCCCGCCCACCAGGGTGACGATCTCGCCCTCATCGACGTGGAGCGAGATGCCCTGGAGGGCGTGGATGTTGCCGTAGTAGGCGTGGACGTCTTCGACGTCGAGGAGCGGCGTCCCCATCAGGTGGCCCCCACCGGTGGCGGAGCCGCCTCGGGCGGCGCCGGCTGGGCAGCGCCCGCGCCGGCGGAACCGGCCCGCCCGAGGTATGCCTCGATCACCCGCACGTCACTCTGGATCTCGCGCGGCGTACCCTCCGCGATCTTCACCCCGTAGTCGAGCACAGTGATCCGATCCGAGATCCCCATGACGACCCGCATCTCGTGCTCGATGAGCAGGATGGTGATGCCCAGCTCGCCGCGCAGGCGCCGGATGAACTCGGTCATCTCCCCCGTCTCGGCCGGGTTCATCCCGGCCGTCGGCTCGTCCAGGAGCAGGAGCCGGGGCTTGCCGGCAAGCGCGCGGACCACCTCGAGGCGCCGCTGGTCGCCGTACGGGAGCTTGGCCGCAAGGATGTCACCCTGCCCACGCAGACCAACGAAGGTGAGCAGCCGGCGGGCCTCCTCGTGCGCGCGGGCTTCCTCGTCCCGCGTCCGCCGCGTGTTGACGACCGCGCCCAGCCACGTCGCCCGCAGAAGCTGGTGCTCGCCGACGAGGATGTTCTCGAGGGCGGTCATGGTCGGGAAGAGGCGAACGTTCTGGTAGGTCCGCGAGATCCCGAAGTGCGAGATCTGGTCCGGCCGCAGATGGTGGATCGGCACGCCATCGAAGGTGATCTGCCCCTCGTCGATGCGGAAGAAGCCGGAGACGCAGTTGAAGAACGTCGTCTTGCCGGCACCGTTGGGACCGATCACGCTGGCGATCGCGCCCGGCTCCATCTCGAAATCGAAGTCCCGCACGGCGACGAGACCGCCGAAGCGCTTCGTGACGCCTTTCGCCTCCAGGATTGCCGTCATCGCCGGCTCCCTCAGCTCGCCGCCGGCCGGGGCGAGGAAGCGTCGCCGCGGGCTGTCGCGTCCAGCTCGTCGGGCGAATACAGCTCCCGTTTGACGATCCGCGAGGGGAGCAGCCCCGCCGGCCGGTACAGCATCATCGCGATCAGGGCGACCCCGTAGAACAGGAACCGGTACTCGGAGAACTCACGGAAGAGCTCCGGCAGGGCGATCAGGAAGATCGCGCCCACGATGACACCGGGGTTGCTCCCCATTCCGCCGACGACGACGAGGGCGACGACGTTGAGCGAGACGAACAGCTGCATGCTCGAGGCGAAGATCGAGCCGACGAGCCCGGCGAAGACGGCCCCGCCAAGGCCGGCGAAGGCCCCGCCGAGCATGTAGGCGAGGAGCTTCGTCTGGACGAGGTTGACCCCGAGGGCCTCGGCGACGTCCTCGTCCTCGCGGATCGCCATCCAGGATCGACCCAGGCGTGACCCGCGGAGGCGCCAGGCGACGAAGGCGACGATTGCCGCGCAGGCCAGGGCGATGTAGTAGATCTGGACGGGTCCTGCCAGGGGGTGACCCGGTGGCACGTCGATCGGCTTGGGGATGCCCAGGATGCCCTGCGGTCCTCCGAGCCAGGCCTTCAGCAGGTCCGATCCGGCGAGAATCCGGACGATCTCGCCGAAGCCGAGCGTGGCGATGGCGAGGTAGTCCCCGCGGATCCGCAGGATCGGCAGGCCGAGGAAGGCCGCGAACGCCATCGCGAAGAGAACGGCGAAGGGCACCGCCGCCCACCACGACCAGCCGGCGAGCCCGAACTCGCCGGTGGAGGTCAACAGGCCGACGGTGTAGGCGCCGACCGCGAAGAACGCGACGAACCCGAGGTCGAGCAGGCCGGCCAGGCCGAGGGTGATGTTCATCCCGAAGCCCATCAGGACGTAGATGGTGACGATGGCGATCACCTGGGCGAAGAACGAGCCCATGCTGATCGGGAACATCAGGACGACGAGGATCGCGACGAGGAGCGCCGGCACCAGGAGAGCCCTCCGCCTCCGCTCCGGGAGGGCGTCGTACCGCCGGCGGGCGGTCAGCGGCCCGCGGATCGCGACCGCCGCGGCGACGCCGACGAAGACCAGCACGGCTCCCGCCACGGTGAGGCCATCCGGGGCGAACAGAAACCGGGCGAGGCCGGCCAGGGGGCTGGTGAGCAGCGGCGTTCGGAGCAGGCCGGAGAACAGCCCCATGACCACGACCGCGGTGAACCCCCAGGTGATCGGCCGGCGGAGCGAGTCGGGGAGGGCGACGACAAGCGCGGCGATCGCGCCGACCAGCGCCCCGACGGCGATCGGAATCCAGCAGCCGGTCACGCGGAGGCCGAACGTCAGGGTGTCGTACAGCTCCGGCGAGGCGTGGATGAACACACTGCGGAGGTCCACGACCGAGCCGATCAGGACGAGCAGCGTCAGGAGGGACCCGGCCAATCCCCCCGCCAGCCCTCCGGCGGCGACCTCTGCCCGGCGGCTGCCTCCGGGGGCCCGGCGGGCCGCCAGGTAGCCGGTACCGACCCCCGCGAGGATGAGCGAGGCCTCGCCGAGCGAGATGACCCCGGCGATGAGCTGGCGCTCGTCGAACGTGGGCACGATGCCGACCAGGCAAAGGTAGACGGCGATGACTCCCCCGAGCAGGCCGATCCGCACGATTGGCCACGATGCCCGGGTGCGCGACCGTGGTGCCGGCTGCTCGCGGGTCATGCGCGGGCCCTCGCGACCCGCTCGCCCAGGATGCCCGAGGGCCGGAACACGAGGACCAGCACGAGCATCGTGAACCCGATCACGTCCTTCAGCTGGTTCGGCGACGGGACGTTGAGCCCGTCAAGGAACAGGGTGGGGCCGACCGACTCGATGAGGCCGAGGAACAGGCCGCCGAGCATCGCGCCCGGCACGTTGCCGATGCCGCCCAGGACGGCAGCGGTGAACGCCTTGATGCCCGGGACGAAGCCGGAGAAGAAGTAGACCTGGGTGTACTTCAGGCCGTAGAGGACGCCTGCCGCGCCGGCCATGGCGGCGCCGATGGCGAATGTGAGGACGATCGCCCGGTTGGCGTCGATGCCCATCAGCGCCGCCGTGTCCCTGTCCTCCGAGACCGCCCGGATCGAGGTCCCGAGTCTGGTCCGCATGACGAACAGGTAGAGCACGCTCATCATCAGCAGGGCCGACACGATCACCAGGACGTCCACCCAGCGCATGTTGAGGATCTCGATCGGGACCTGCTCGCCCAGGATCGCGACGTCCGGGTAGGCGTAGATGCCGGGACCGAACAGCCCGCGGATGGTGTACTGGAGGAAGAACGAGGCACCAATCGCGCTGATCAGTGGGACGAGGCGCGGGGCGGTCCGGAGCCGCCGGTAGGCGATCCGCTCGAGCCCCATCGCCAGCACCGTCGAGGTGGCCATGGCGACGAGGATCATCAGCCCGATCGAGAGCAGGCTGGCCACCGGGTTGGCGTTCAACAGCCCGGTCCCGGCGAGCGCCACGGCCATGAAGTAGCCGGCGAACGCCCCCGCCGTGAAGATCTCGCCGTGGGCGAAGTTGATCATGCGCAGGATGCCGTAGACCATCGTGTAGCCGAGGGCGATCAGCGCGTAGATGCTGCCCAGGGTGAGGCCGTTCCCGACCAGGTCGACCCAGGTCTCGAGGGAGTACTTGCCGCTCGCCAGCGTCGCGATCGAGCCGACCACGACGATGAGAAGAACGGCGATCCGGAACGCCCACAGGAAGCCCGCGATCGCCAGGTCGGTGAGGCGGTCGATCCGGCGCACCTTCCTGCTCCGGCCTGGCTGGCCGGGCGGAGTGCTCGGGGGGCGGGCGGCGGCGGGATCCGCCGGTCCGCCCCCCGACCGGGTCAAGGTCACGACAGGACGGTGTGGAACAGCGACTGCCTCAGCGCTTTGGCCAGATCGGCGCCGTCGGCGGGAAGTTCTCCTTCACCAGCTCGCGGGCCGTGAGCTGGTAGACGCCGATGACCGGGGCGCCGCAGTCGCCGGTCGGGCTGCAGGACAGCGTGCCGGTAATGCCCTTGAAGTCCTTGGTGGCGTACAGGGCATCACGGAGCGCCCCCTTCGGGACGTACAGCGTGCCATCTGCCCCCTGCACCGCGACCTTCTCAAGAGCGTTGAACAACATGTTGGTGGCGTCGTACGCGTGGGCATGGAAGATGCTCAGCGGCTTGGTGGCGAACATGTCCTTGTACTTCTTGAGGAACCCCTGGTACTCGGAGCCGAAGGCGGTAAAGTCGGGGCTGGAGATGTAGTGGCCCTCGGCAGCCGCGCCGGCCGCCTTGACGAAGTCGAACGTGAACGTGCCGTCCGCGCTCATGGTCTTCGTGTTCTCGAGCCCTGGCACTTGCCCAACCTGGGACAGGATGAAGCCCCCCGCGGCGACGAAGACCGGGAAGTACATGAAGTCCGGCTTGGTGGCGGCGATCCGGGTCAGGACCGGCTTCATGTCGGTCTGGTCCTTGGACACGGCCTCCTGGATCAGGACCTTGCCGCCGAGCTTGGTGAACTCGTCGGCGAAGACCTGCTGGAGCGCCTCGGCGTAGGAGCTGCCGTCGTGGATCGTGGCGGCGGTCCGCAGCCCGAGCTCGTTGTAGACGAACTCGGCCGCGGCCTTGCCCTGGAACGAGTCGCTGTGCGCGGTGCGGAGGTAGCCCGCGTACTCCGGGCCGCGGTCCGGCGCGGTGAGCACGGGCCGCGTGTTCGAGGGCGAGATCGTGCTCAGGCCGGCCGCGGTGATGGCCGCGATGCCGCCGACGGTCTCGTCGGAGCACGAGGAGCCGACGAGGCCGACGAGGGTGCTGTCGGCCGCGAGCTTCTGGGCGGCGATGGCGCCGCCCTCCGGAGTGCACAGCCCGTCCTCGGTCGTCAGCCGGATCTCGTGGCCGAGGAGCTTGCCGCCCCGGTCGGCGATGGCGATCTTGACGCCGTACGTCGAGTCCGTGCCGAGTGTGCCGTCGGCCCCGGACAGGACCCCCCACTGGGCGATGTGGATGGGTTCGTCGGGCGGGATGGTCACGACGCCGAGCGGGTCGGTCGGCGGGGTTACCGCCGGGGCCTCGGTGGGCCCCGCCGGGGCCTCGGTGGCCCCCGTCGAGGCGGCCGGCGTGGCCCCCGTCGAGGCGGCCGGCGTGGGCGAGGCCCCGCCGCCGCAGGCGGCCACCAGGATGGAAGCGGCCGCGAGAACCGCGGCCACGCGTGCGAGTTTCATGAGCGTCTCCTCCTCTTCCCCCCGCCTCACGCGTGCGCCTGGCATCCGCGGTGATCACGCCTCCCCCGTCGCCCTGGACGACGTGCCTCCCTCCCTGGGGGCACGTGGCAGACGGCGGGGGTATTCGGGCGGGGGCCCACTTGAACTCTCCATGCGTTGCAACTGGAGAGATGCCGTATATTAGGCAGCGGCGACCCGAATGCAATACGGGCGTCGTGCGCCCCGGCGTGGCCGGGCGAGCGTGAGATCGCGCTCCCCGCCCCGGTGCGGCGCCAGACGCCCGGAGCCCGGTCGAGCCCGACCGCCAGCTCCCGATCTCGGATCCAGGGGTCGCCCTCCTGTGCGAGGTCAAGCCCTCGGAGTGGAATACCAGGTTCGGGCGGCACGGATCACCGACGTCGAGCGCATCGTCGCGCTCGTCGCGGCGGCTGCGCCGGCGGCATCCGCCGCGATCCCCGAAGGAGCGGACCTGCTCCGGCGGCTGGTCTACCTCCCGCAGGCGAGCGTGCTCGTGGTGGAGACGCTGCGGACGATGGTCGGGGTCGCGGTCCTCGCGCTTCGCCCATCCGTCCGGGCGGGCGGCTACGTCGGGACGATCGACCTCCTCGCGGTCGACCAGCGTCACGACGCGGAACGCGTGACCGGGCTGCTCCTCGGGGAGCTGCTCCGGTCGGCGCGCAACAAGGGCTGCGCCGTCGTGGAGACGACGGCCCCCGCGGACGGCGCAGCGCCGGCTGCGTGGGAGCGGAACGGCTTCCGGCCGGCCGGCCCGCGCATCGAATGTCGAATCAGGGCGGACCGGGCCTCCGCCGACCAGGGGTGATGGCCGGAGCGCGCACGTCGCGCGTCCGGCGGGCGGGCGTCCGGGAATCCGGCGCCCACGGGAACAGCTGAGGAGTCATTGTGGGCAAGAACGTCGCCGTCTTCGTGGACGTCGCGAACATCTTCTACGCGGCCAAGGCGGCCGGCGCGGACATCGACTACGTCCTGCTGCTGAAGGCGGCCACCGCCGGGCGGGACCTGGTGCGCGCCTACGCGTATACGGGTCTCGACCCCGAGAACGACAACCAGCGCAACTTCCATTCCTTCCTTGCCCGCAACGGATACAAGGTCGTCAGCAAGGACATCCGCAAGTACGGTGACGGCAGGGTCAAGGCGAACCTCGACATCGAGCTCGTCGTCGACCTCATGAAGACATCGCGCAACCTCGACGTGGCGGTGGTCATCTCCGGCGACGGGGACTTCGCTCCCGCGATCCGCGCGGTCCAGGAGACCGGCGTCCGGGTCGAGGTGATCAGCTTCCGCGGCAACACCAGCTCCGACCTGATGGAGGTCGCGGACAAGTTCACCGACATCACCCATCTGGCGAAGGTCGAGAAGACCTCGACCGCCTCCGGCCGGCGCGTCGCGACGGATGACGAGGACCTTTCCATGACCGAGGTCCCCGACAAGGAGTCCGAGGGGACCGGGCGCGGCCGGGGCCGCGGGCGCGGTCGGACCCGCACGGAGCGGGTCGAGGAGACAGCGGAGCCGGTCGAGACGATCCGCGGACGCGCACGGGGCCGCGCGCGCGTCGCCGCCGTGCCGGTCGCCGCCGAGCCGGTCGCCGCCGCGAGTGCCGTTGTCGAAGGCGCCCTGTTCGCGCTTCCCGGCGAGAAGCTCTCGAAGGCGGCCGTGGCGCGCCTCGCCGAGGCTGCCGCCGCCACGAGCGACGACGAGGCCGTGGAGATCGCCGGTGACAACGAGTCCGCCGGTGACGCCGAGGAGCGCCGCGGGCGCCGCCGCCGCCGCGGTGGGCGCGGGCGCGGGCGCGGCCGAGGCCAGGACCAGGACCAGGAGCAGGCAGTCGCGCCCGAGGGCGCACCGGTCTCAGACGCCGAGATCGTCGAGATCGTCGAGGACGAGGAGGTCGAGGAGGTCGGCGAGCCCGCCCGCCCGGCTCCGCGTCGCGCCGCCTTCGGATCGGTCTGGGACTCGCAGATCGGGGTGCCGAGTGCACCGCGTTCGGCGACCCCGAGCGACGACGAGGAGTACGACGACGAGCCGGCCATCCCCGAGTACCTGCTCGCCGAGCGCAGGGCGGGGGGCCGAGGCGGCCAGCAGCCCGGGCAGCGCGGCGGCCAGCGCGGCCGCGGCGGCTCGTATGCGGCCGCGGTCGACCGGGAGCGGTACGGCCGTGGCGCCCCGAGCGGCAGCCGCGTCTCCGAGCCGTCCGGCCGCGGCGCCCCGAGCGGCAGCCGCGTCTCCGAGCCGTCCGGCCGCGGCGCCCCGAGCGGTTCACGGGGCGGGCAGCGCACGTCGCGCCCTCCACAGCCGGCTCCCTTCCGCGATCGTGCTCCCGAGCGCCGACCGTCGTCGGAGCCGTGGAGCGAGGTCCCGCCGGAGCTCGAGCAGCTCCTCCGGGCCCAGCTTGCCCAGAAGATCGCCCGCCAGGAGCCCGCTCCGACGGCGCGATCCGAGGAGGCTCCGTCGCCGCGGCGGCGCACGCGCACGCGGGCGGCCGCGCTCGCCGGAACCCCGGCCAAGGTGGCGACCCCGGCCGCGGAGACGAAGCCGGCCCGCGTGCCGCGGACCCGGAAGGCGGCGGCGCCCGTGGAGGTCGCCCCGGCGGCACCGGCCGCGGCACCGGCCAAGGCCCCGGCCCGCGCGCCAAGGACCCGGAAGGCGGCCGCGCTCGCCGGAACCCCGGCCAAGGTGGCGACCCCGGCCGCGGAGACGAAGCCGGCCCGCGTGCCGCGGACCCGGAAGGCGGCGGCGCCCGTGGAGGTCGCCCCGGCGGCACCGGCCGCGGCACCGGCCAAGGCCCCGGCCCGCACGCCCCGGACCCGCAAGACGGCACCCGCTGAGGGCGCCTGACGCCGGGGCGGCCGCCCCGAGCCCGTCCTGATGCCGGCGCCGCGCTCGCGCGCCCGCCAGCCCGCCGAGGCCCCGCCGCGCGTGCGGCCGGGACCTCGGCTCCGGGTGCCGTCCGCCGGACGGTTTGCCACGCGCGGCCAGCCGGCCGCCGTCGCCGCGATGGAGCGGATGCTCCGCCAGGGCGCCCCGCAGGCGCTTCTCCTGGTAGGGCCGGGCTCGGTCGGCAAGACGACGCTGGCCCTCGACCTCGCGGCCGGGATCCTCTGCCACGCCGGGGACCCGGACGCCCGGCCGTGCGGGGCCTGTCGCTCCTGCCGGCTGATCGACGCCGGCGCTCACCAGGACCTGCACCGGCTCGCGCCGGAGGGGCCGGGGCGCCAGGTCCGGATCGGCGACCACGAGGATCCGGAGCCCGGGACGGTGCGCCACCTGCTGCGCGAGCTGGCGCGCCTCCCCGTGGAGGGCGCCCACCGGGTCGCGATCGTCGAGGGCGCCCACCGTCTCAACGAGGACGCCCAGAACGCGCTCCTCAAGACCCTCGAGGAGCCGCCTCCGGGGGCCACCCTCATCCTCTGCGCGGACGAGCCGGAGCGGCTGCTGCCGACCGTGCGATCGCGGACGGCCGTCCTCCGTCTCGGCCCGGTCGGCCCCCGCGCGATGGAGGGCCTGCTCGCGGAGCACGGCGTGGAGCCGCCCCGCGGGGCGCGGCTGGCCCGCCTCGCCGACGGGCGTCCCGGCCTGGCCATCGCCTTGGCGGCCGCGCCCGAGGCCGTCGCCGCCCGCGAGGAGCTCGCGCGGTCGCTGCTCGACCTGGCGGCGCTCGGCACGGCCGATCGCCTGCTCGCCGGTCGCGATCTGCTGGCCCGCGCCGCCGACCTGGCCAGGACCGGGGGCGCCCCGGGAGATGCACCCGGGCCCGCCGCCGAGGGCGTCGCCGCTGCGGCCCCGGGTGATCCGGAGGCCGATCCCGGCGCCCCGCCGGCCCGCGGCACCCCCGCGGAGCGCCGGCTGGCCGCCGCCGCCCTCCTCGCGACGTGGACGGCCGTGGCCCGCGACCTCGCCGTGACGGCAGCCGGCGCGGGAGCGGCCGCCCGCGACACGGCGCTCCTCGACGACCTCCGCGCCGTCGCCGGCGCGGTCCCGCCCGACGCGTGCGTCGCGTTCCTGGGGCGGCTCGTGCGGGCCGCGGAGCTCCTGGAGGGGAACGCGAACCCCGAGCTCCTCGTCGACACCCTGGTCCTGGCCTGGCCCCACGCCCGTGCCGCGGGCACCGCCCGGTGAACGACGCCCCGGACCGCCCGGCGGACCCGGCGAGTCGCCCGGCCGACCTCGCGCGCCTCGATGCGAAGGTCGTGGGACGCGTACAGGGGGTCGGCTTCCGCTGGTTCGTGCTCGACACCGCCCGGCGCCTCGACCTGCGGGGATGGGTCGCCAACGGGGTCGACGGCTCCGTTCGCTGTGTGGCCGAAGGGCCGCGCGCCGCCCTCGACGCGCTGCTCCGCGAGCTCGCCGCCGGCCCGCTCGGCGCGCGCGTGGAGCGGGTGGTCCCGCGCTGGGGCCCGGCCGGCGGGAGCCTCGGGCGGTTCGAGATCCGCTCCGGGGCCCATCCCGGCGACTGACCCGGCGGAGCACCCGGCGACGGGACCATCGGGGGATGGCCCCGCGCGACCACCGCGCGCGACGCTACGGCCATGGACCCTGAGCTCACTGTCGCCGAGACGCTTCCCCGCGTCTACCGGCGCGTCCTCGACGCGGTCGGCCGGCTGGAGCAGCTCGGCGGCAGGCAGGAGGCCGCGCGCTTCCGATCGGTGGCCATCCGCGTCTACTCGGGCCCGTGGGACCCGGCGAGCCACCGCCAGCTCGAGGAGGTGGCGGCCCGCACCGAGGCGGCCGCCCGCGACCGCGAGCGCCGCGAGCAGCCGCGCGTCGCCTGACGCGGTCCGCGGTCGCTCGGCGACCCGGCCCCGCGCGCCGTTGCGCCCGCCCACTCGCCTCTCCGCCCGCCGGCCCCAGGTGGGGCAGGTGCCCCCGAGGGGCGTAACCGACCGGGGGCAGGGACTACCTGTCGCTCGGGTGCGCCCCAGCGCGCAGATCGACGTGGTCGCGGCCTGGCCGGTCGCTCACGTGCTTCCAGCGCCGCTGGTCGGCACCGGAGGCCACGACCATGTCCGTTACGCTCCCCTGGGGCACCTCGCGGTTGTCAGCCGACGCGGGCCGCCGCGGCGTACCCTTCGCCCGATGCCCGACGCAGCTACCGGTTCCGCCGTCCCGCCTGCCGCCACGCGCGGCACCGCCCTCGCCGCGGCTCTCGCCGCCCTCGCGGGGCTGGCCGACCTCGGGGAGACGATCGAGGACGAGTGGACGTACGTGACCGCCCTCGCGGAGGCGGGCCGGTCCCGGCTGCGGACGGCGGCCGGCGTCGACCCGGCCACGCCCCTCGCCCCCGACCGCGCCACCGCCGTCGCGGCCGCCTGTGCCGAGACGGCCCGGATCGTCGACCCGCACCGCGCCATCGACTGGCTCTCGACGTTCCCGGCCATCGTCGAGCTGGCGCTCGGCGCGCCCGACGGCCCTTCCGGCGCCGGCCCTGCCGCCGGCCCCGCCGCGAGCTGACGGCGATGCGCTTCCAGGACGCCGCGAAGGACGCCCGGACCGTCGTCTACGCGGGAATCCAGGCCGACCCGCTGGTCGGGCGACTCGCGCTGCTCGCAGCGGAGGCGACCTACCCGCAGCGGCTCATGGCCCGGGCCGTCATGAACGGCGAGTCCGTCGACCCCGACACCTGGCGGGCGATCTTCCCGACCGTCCTCGGCCCGGACGCGCCCGAGCGCGAGCAGGCCGAGGCGATCCTCGGCGCCAGTCTCGAGGTGGCGGGGCGCGGCGAGCAGGCGCGCTCCCAGTACCGGGGGGCCTTCGTCGAGGAGCTCACCCAGCTCCTGGTGCGACGGCGCCTGGGGCCGACGGCCGAGCCCGCGGTCCGCCGCGAGCGCCGCGTCCTCTTCGACGGCGTCGCCGCCGAGATCCACCCCTACGACCTGACCGTCGAGGTCCCCGGGCGGGCCGAGGCCTGGGACTGCAAGTGGGGCGCCCGCGGCATCAACGCCGACGTCCTCAACCAGCTCGACGACGCCCGTCGCCATGCAACAGACGAGGAGGCGGCGCTCCGCGTCGGTCTCGTCGTGTACGACCTCCGGACGAGCTGCGCCGTCCGCCTCGCCCAGCAGACGGCGCCTCGGCAGGGGACTTTGGTCGTGACGATGGAGTCGCTCGACGCGCTCGCCGGCAAGAAGTCGCGATGAGCCCCGTCGACCCGGCGCTGCCGATGCGCCACACGACGGAATACCGGGTGCGCTTCGACGAGGCGACGCCGCGCGGCCTGCTGCGCGGGTCGGCGCTCATGGGCTACGTCCAGGACGTCGCCTGGCGCCACTCCGAGGCGCTCGGCTTCGCGCGCGACTGGTACCGCGGGAAGAGCGTCGCCTGGCTCGTCCGCGCGGTTGAGGCGCGGGTGCTGGGGCCGATCACCGATGGCGAGACGGTCGCAGTCACGACCCGGCTCACCGGGTACCGCAAGGTGATGGCCCGCCGCGAGACCGAGGTGGCGGGGCCGGCCGGCGAGCTGCGCGCCGTCGTCCTCATCGACTGGGCGATGACCAACGGCCGCGCCCCGGTTCGCATCCCGGCCGAGCTCGAGCACGCGCCCATCGACGGGCCCGGGCCGTTCACGCCGGTCCGGGTCGCCCTCCCGCCGGCCCCTCCCGAAGCGACGGTCCTGCGGCTCTCGCCGCGCCTGCGCGAGCTGGACCGCATGAACCACGTCAACAATGGCGTCTATCTCGACTGGCTCGACGAGGCGGTGGCGGCCGCGGGCGCCGACGGGGACGCGGCCACCGCGGCGCTTCCTCGCACGTACCGCCTGGAGTACCTGCGGCCCGCCGAGCCCGGGGCGGCCCTCGTCTCGACCGCCTGGCGCGACGGCCCGGGGTGGGCCTACCGCCTGGCCGGCGCGGACGGTACGGACCTCCTGCAGGGCCGGCTCGACCCGACCTGACGCAACGGCGGC
>Ga0315293_10002597_pt1 | contig 17363 bp, 15 predicted proteins | sample YL17G13_20_MG_FD_203071 | JGI IMG/M metagenome (GOLD analysis project Ga0315293, IMG submission 203071) | Sediment microbial communities from Yellowstone Lake, YNP, Wyoming, USA - YL17G13_20 | ecosystem: Environmental > Aquatic > Freshwater > Lake > Sediment | place: USA: Wyoming | collected...
TGTCAAATATTCTTTCTTCTCTGCTTCAAGTCCAGGGAGTCGCGAAAACTTCCTTGTTTCGCCTGCGCGTCTGTGACTAATTTCTCTATGAACTATGAACTACCGACTACGAACTCGCCGCGCGACCAAATGCGCGAGGGGGTACTTCAATCACTGTCCAAAACGCGTCATTTTCCTGCAATTTTTGCTCAAAAAGCGCGCATTTTTGCTAATTTTTGCAAATTTCTTGCAATTTTTCTCATTTTTTTTCATCAACTTGCGCGTTTTATCCGCCTTAGGCGGATTGATGCGAAAATTTTATCCGCCTTAGGCGGATTTATTTTACCCAACCTGCCCAATCGTTACAGATTATTGCGATTTCCGTTGGAAGCGGTGGGAAGAATCCCCTGCTTAAATTGCCGCATATTTCCGATATATACCCTGATGGTTTACCATTTGTAGTGTAACGAAGAATGGAAATTGTTACATCTGAACAATCGAAGACGAAGCAGTGTCCGTTTTGTGCTGAGACTATTCAGGTACGAGCCATTAAGTGCCGGTTCTGCGGCGAATTCCTGAATACCGACCTCGCAAGGGCCGTACAGGCTGGTTTGGAGCCGGTTGCGAGTCCATCCGGGAGCCCGCAGGCACCCGCGGGCAGTATGCTTTTCAAAGGCAGTCCCTCTTTGTGGGGATTAGCTGGCTCATTAGTGCGCGGATTGTTTTTTCTTGCCGTTGCGATTTTTTTGTCTGTTTACCCTGTGGAGGACTTGTCGTGGTTCGAGTCCGCCGCCGGCGAGGTGCCGGCCTTTGCCATCTATATAAAGATGGCTGCAATCGCTCTGGCGGCGATTGTCATACTTTGGCTTTTGATAAAGGCGGTGAGGCTGAAGACGATTCGTTATGAGGTTACCACCGTGAGAATCGAATGGAGCCGCGGCCTCTTGGACAGAGAAGTGGATAACCTCGATATGTTCCGTATAATCGACCTGCGTATGCGAAGGACTCTGCTCGATTGTATTTTCGGCGTCGGCACCATCACTTTAATAACTACCGACAAGACTACCCCTAATTTTACTTTTCAGAAGATAAAAGGGCCTCGCCGGCTCTACGACATCATCAAAAAAGCCAGTCTCGAAGCCGACAAACGCGGCAGCGTCATTCACCTCGAATAATTGACTATTGATTTTGCTCGAGCCGGAGGAGTCTTCTCTTAAGTGTTATACCACCAAGAGCGGAGAATCCACCAATTTTGCCGTTAGCGCAAACTACTCTGTGACAAGGGATAATCAACGGCAGGGGGTTTCTGGCCAAAGCACCGGCGACGGCCCGGCTGCCGGCTGGACATCGGACCTTCTTTGCCAGTTGTAAATAGCTTACCGTTTGACCGAATTGAATCTTTCTGCACGCCATTAAAACCCGCCGGGTGAATGGACTGAGTCCGTCCAGAACAAGGGGAACATCAGTGAAGAAATTGATGCGAGTGCCGAGGAAGTATGCGATTATCTGTTGCTGGACGGGATTGAGAAGCCATTGGCTGTGCCGAGCAGCGGGTAAGTTTTTTAGCAGTCTTGCTTTAATCTTTTCAGGATTTGGTTCGGGCAGGTGGGTTCGGATGAGGCCGTCTTCGGTTGCAGCCAGGCCGAAGCAGCCCCATTCAGTGTTGAAAATCGTGTAATATACTGGTTGAGGTTTCTTAGCCATACTGTACGGGATATATTGCCAGATTTCGCGCGACAATTCAAATACGCCTCCGGCGTACAAGTTCATTGACGAAAAAGCAAAATTCTGCTAAATAGGATAATCTTTTTGCAGGAAAGGAGCGACAATGAGCAGAAAATTTGTACGAGCGGTATTTCCTGGCTCGTTCGACCCAATTACCAATGGGCATCTTGATGTTGTCCAACGCAGCGTAAAACTTTTCGACGAGCTTATCATAGCGGTTGGCCGAAGTCCCATTAAAGATGCCCTCTTTACACCCGAGGAGCGGGTGGAAATGATTGCTGAGTTAGTGGCTGATATGCCGGGTGTTTCAGTTGAGAGTTTTGATGGATTGACGGTTGAGTATGCGGCCAAAAAGAAAGCTGATGTCATCCTGCGGGGGCTGCGAAGTCTTACCGATATGCGCTATGAGTTCGAGCTTGCTATGACTAACCGTTCTGTAACGGGCATTGAGACCGTCTTTATGATAACCAGTGAGCAGTACGGCTTTACAAGCTCAACTTTGATTCGCCAGGTTGCTTCATTGGGCGGTGACATTTCGAATCTGGTTCCCAAAAACGTCTATGGCCGTTTGCAGAAGCGATTTAGAAAAGGTCGCTTGTAATGGCTAGGCCATGCCATAGGCATTGGCGGCGCCAGTTATCAGAGGTCAGAGGTCAGGGATGTTTACTGTAAGTGTCGAGACGCGCTTTCGGGCTTCGCATCAGCTGACTAAACCTTCCGGCTCGAAGGAACGAGCGCACAGTCATAACTGGTTAGTTACCGCTGAGGTTTGCTGCAGCAGGCTCGACAGGAGGGGATTGGTTATGGACTTCAGCCGGCTGCGGGCTATGGTCGATAATATCGTTAGTGAGCTCGGCGGCACTGCATTACTGGAAAATGATTACTTTAAGCTGGGTAGTCCCTCGGCTGAAAACGTCTCGAGATATATATACCAAAGGCTGCGGCGGGAGCTGCCACGGGGCGTAAAACTGCGGATTGTCAGGGTAACGGAGGAGCCGGGCTGCTGGGCCGGGTTCGGCGGATAGGAGGTTTCGCCTATAGTGGTTCTGTCAATTTGACGATTTATTAAGGGCGGAATTTTGGTATAATGTAGTTTGTGCGTTGTTTTGAAGCGCGAAACGGGCTGTAAAATGAGTCCCGCGAGGGTTTGAGATATGCGATGTCAGATTTGTAAAGACAAGGAAGCAACTATCCATCTGACGGAGATTACCGACGGGGTGCGGGCAGAAATGCACATCTGTGAACACTGCGCCACCGAGCAGGGCTTAGCGGTCAAGAGCCATATACCTCTAAACGAGCTGCTGGGCGGACTGCTTGCCTCTGCGCCTGAGAGTGAGGATTTCTTTGGTCTTTCGGACAAGGAAACCTCGTGCGAATACTGCGGCTTCACGCTGGAGCAGTTCCGCAAAGAGGCTGTTCTGGGTTGTCCTCATGATTATGAGGTTTTTGAGAAGTCACTTTTGCCGCTTATCGCCAAGGCCCACGACGGCAGGACCACTCACTGCGGGAAGGTCCCTTCGAGGGCTCCGAAGGATGCGAAAAGGCAGGCAGAGCTCTTGAATCTGCGTCAGCAGCTCGATGCCGCCGTGAAGGCGGAAGATTATGAATCGGCGGCCAAATTGCGCGACAGAATCAACAAGTTGGAGTGAAGTGCTGGATATGAAGCTGACAGAGATAAGCTCTGATGTAAGCGAATGGTTTGACGGCTCCGGGCCGCTGGCTGATATCGTTATATCGTCACGGATTCGCTTGGCGAGGAATCTGGCGGGGTACAAATTCCTCAGTCGCTGCTCCGTTGCGGAGAAGGCTGAGATACTGGAAAAATTAAAAGATGTCCTGATGTCGCTCGAGCTTGGCGATAAGGTCTCCTACATAAGTGTCGACAAGGCCCGGACGCTGGACAGGCATTTTTTGGTGGAGCGGCATCTTATCAGCCACCACCACGCCTTCGGCAAAGGCCCGCGGGGCGTTGTTATCGCCCAGCGGGAGTTTTTCACGGCTATGATTAACGAAGAGGACCATCTGCGGCTTCAGGTCTTAAAGGGCGGCCTGCAGCTATCGCAGTGTGCAGCCAACATAAACAAAATCGACGACATGATAGAGCAGAAGCTCGAGTATGCCTTCAGCCCCCGTTTTGGATATTTGACGGCGTGTCCGACCAACTTGGGGACCGGCATAAGAGTTTCCGTAATGCTGCATCTGCCGGCATTGAAGATGACCGGCCAGATAGAAAAGTTTTTCAACGCAGCAAGGGCTATGAATCTGGCTGTGCGCGGGCTTTTCGGTGAAGGGACCGAGGCGACAGGTGATTTTTACCAGCTCTCCAACCAGACGGCGCTCGGTGTTTCGGAGCCGGAGGTTGTCTCCCGATTTGAAGGCGCCGTTATACCGGAGATTGTCGAATACGAAAAAGCGGCCAGAGATCAACTACTCTCGAAGGAGGCCGATGTGCTTGACGACAAGATATCGCGTGCGATGGCGCTATTGAAGAATGCGCATTTGATAAGTTCGCAGGAGGCCTTGCTTTTGCTGAGCCATTTGCGGCTTGGGGTTAATATGCGGGAGCATATGGGGGCATCGACGCCGGCGATAGAGGGTCTGCAGGCGCTGGGCGAGGCCGGCGGCAGTCGGAGACTTTCCATTGCCACGATAAATCGGCTTTTTATGCTGACTTTACCGGCTCATTTGCAGTTAAATTACGGGAAAGCGCTTGACCCGACACATAGGGATGCGCTCCGCGCCCAAATCATTCGTTCAGCATTGAATCAGGGTTCTTAGTACTCCTGTAGAATGGGGGTCGGATTAGGCGGAGGTTTGCCCTATCTGCCAAAATGGCACAATAGACCAGCAGACAGAATTCAGAAAACAGAAGGCAGAAAACCCTAACTTCTTGAAATATAAGAAGTTAATCTATCCGAGCTGGTTAAGAATCCCGCCTGGCACGCCTTTTGCACCTTTGAATCGCCAAGTACTCTTACGTATTGAAGCAGGCAAAAAACGAATGGTTCGACTTTGTCCCTTAGGGACGAAGTCGAGGGAAGGAATTTGATTATGGCTACCAACAAGATAATTGGAATAGATTTAGGAACAACACTTTCGGTAGTTGCCGTGATGGAGGGCAATGCACCGAAGGTTTTGATTAACTCTTCGGGTTCTCGGCTGACGCCTTCGGTCGTGGGCTTTACCGACAAAGGCGAGCGGCTGGTCGGCCAAATCGCGAAGCATCAGCAGGTAACCAATCCTGAGAACACTGTATTTTCCATAAAGCGTTTTATGGGCCGACGGCATAAAGAAGTCTCCGAGGAAGAAAGAATTGTCCCTTATAAAATCACCGGCGGACCGGAAGAACTGGTCAAAGTCCGCATCCGAGGCAAGGAATACACGCCGCCTGAGATTTCAGCGATGATTCTGCAGGATTTGAAGAAGACCGCAGAAGATTATCTCGGTGAAAAGGTTGAAAATGCCGTCATCACGGTTCCTGCATACTTTAACGACTCGCAGCGTCAGGCTACCAAGGATGCCGGCAAGATAGCCGGCTTAAAGGTCGAGCGGATTATCAACGAGCCTACAGCGGCGGCGCTGGCTTACGGACTGGAGAAGAAAAGGAATGAGAAGGTCGCCATCTTTGATTTCGGCGGCGGAACATTCGACATATCAATTCTCGATATCGGCGACAATGTCTTCGAAGTCCTCAGCACAAACGGCGACACACACTTAGGCGGTGATGACCTCGATGCAGTGCTGATAAATTATCTGGCGGATGAGTTCAAAAAGACCGAGGGCATCGACCTTCGCAAAGACCCGATGGCCCATCAGCGGCTCAAGGAGGCTGCCGAGAAGGCAAAATGTGAGCTAAGCACACAGGTGGAGGCTACCGTGAACCTCCCGTTTATCACAGCGGACGCTTCGGGCCCGAAACATATGCAGATTACCATCACTCGCAGCAAGTTCGAATCTTTGGTTGAGCCGGTTTTTGAGAGACTGAAAGGCCCGTGCTACAAGGCCATTGAGGACGCCAAGCTTACTCCCGCTGATATCGCTGAGGTATTGCTTGTCGGCGGGTCCACGAGAATTCCGAAGGTACAGGAAATCGCTAGAGGTATCTTCAAGAAAGAGCCTAACAAGAGCCTTAACCCCGACGAGGTTGTGGCACTTGGTGCCGCTGTGCAGGGTGCGGTTTTGGCAGGTGATGCCGGCGTGAAAGATATTCTGCTTCTGGATGTAACGCCGCTTTCTTTGGGCGTCGAAACCTTAGGCGGAGTTATGACAAAACTGATTGAACGCAACACCACCATACCCACCAGCAAAAAAGAGATTTTCTCAACAGCGGCTGACAGCCAAACGACCGTTGATATTCACATCCTGCAGGGTGAGAGGGAATTTGCCAAGGACAATCGCACGCTGGGCAGATTTCAACTGGCCGATATTCCGCCTTCTCCGCGGGGCATTCCACAGATTGAGGTGGCCTTTGACATCGACGCCAACGGTATCCTTAACGTCTCCGCAAAGGACCTCGGCACCGACAAGCAGCAGTCAATCGAGATTAAATCCAGTTCAGGATTGAGTGAGCAGGAAGTCCAGAAGATGACTAAAGAGGCCCAGTCCCACGCCGAGGAAGATAAGAAAAAGCGAGAGGTGGTTGACCTGAAGAACCAGGCTGACCAGTTGATTTATTCGACTGAAAAGACGCTCAGAGAGCACGGTGAGAAGGTCTTAGCGGCTACCCGCGGGAAAATCGAAAGCGCTGTCAACAATCTCAAGGAAGCCATCAAGGGCGATAGCGCCATCGCGATAAAAAAGGCCATCGAAAACCTCGGCGAGGCAGGTCAGGAACTGGGCAAGGTTCTTTACGAGGATGCAGCCAAAAAGCGTGCATCCTCGACTGGCTCGGCTGAGGCCGGACGCACACCGCCGCCGGAAGGCGAGGTTAAAAGAAAAGGCGGCGATGACGTCATCGACGCCGAATTCGAAGCTGAAGACAAATAACACAAGGGCAAAAGTCAAAAGTGAAAAGGCAAAAAGGTTCTTTGTGTCTTTGTGACGTGGTAGTGGAATTGCTTCGCAATCAGAAGCCAGCGAGCCAGTATTCGGCGAATTCGGCTAAGTCGTAAATATCCACGACGCGGCTCTTGTTAATATCACAGCCGTTGCACCAGGCCGGTCTGACGCAATTTCCATTCATCCAATAATTGGCAAAGAAAGCAAAGTCGTCAAAGTTAACCCTACCATCACCGTTAAAATCGGCAGGAATAAGTACGAGGACACCCTCCAGCCAATGCCTGGCAAAGGTGGAAAAATCAACCAAATCGACCATAGTACTATGGTCGAAATCCACTCCGCCACACCAGTTTGGGGCGCCGCACTCTGTTTGAAGCCAATGACTAACCAGATATGCCAGGTCCCAGATGTCCACTGCTCCGTCCGGCGGCCCAAAGTCGGGCCCGCAAAAATCACATCCATTTGTGAAGCTTAGATTTACCCAATTTTCGAGATGCCCGCTATCCAGGAACCGTTCGCCGTCGCACGTGAGTGGGTCTGCGTCTCGCTCTTGTTGGCTGATAATAAAATCACACCTACACCGTGCCCCACGGGCAATGTATTCATCGAAAAGTGAGGCAGTCATGGTCTCGAAATAAGAAACGTATCTTTGGCCAGACGGCGTAGCTACCCAAACAGCAATATCAAAAGAGCCTGCATACTCGTTCATATCAGGATAGTACATGCGAGCATGCCCCAACAGTTGTCCCGCTTGTACGGGTGTGCCTACTGCGATATTAGGCGAAATCAAATCCGTGTGAAAAATGATAAAAATGAACGCCGGCTGCTCTGTAGCTCTGATTCGTATCTGTTTGTTCTCTAACTCGCTGCCTTCACTTTGAATATTTTCTATAACACCGTCGATGGGGGAATAGACTTCAATGTTATTATTCTCTCGGTACATGTCAAAAGGGGCATAATAATGCTTCATACTTCGACATGATTCATTACAGTCCGAATAGTCGTGGCCTTCACCAGATCTAAACCTCGATATTCTGTCAATCTTCTCTAATTCGGTAAAATCTGTTCCAACAAACTTCGGGACTCCGTTAGCAGCTATATCATAATAATATTGAACCCACTCACTGTCGTCCACTTTGTTTCCTGTAATAGTACCAGAAATATCGTAATATTCCCATGTTCCGGAAAAAGGCTGACCATCTTGCGAAAATGATAGAACCATCAATCCTGCTGTGTCGAGCGTCACTGTCATTACGTTGTCATCGACGGTTGCGAGCGATGGGCAATCCCAACTGAGAAAAACAGTGGCGTCTGTTTCATTCTGGTCAATTCGTATGTATTCAGTTGAATTCGCATCTCCCCGAATTTCGCAACGGTAGGTTCCCGAATAGTCCATGCCCCGTGCGAAGGAAGAACCTCCGCAAAGAACAATCAGGAAAACCACTAACGCCGCAATCGCACTACTTATCCTGTTCTCGCCTTTCAAATTCGCATTCCTCCGTCGTTAACCATTTCTCCCGTGCAATTCCCTTTGTCATTTCCGGTTCTCGGCTTTAGGGAATAAATTATTTGCCTATACAGAAGCGCGAGAATATTTCCTCTAATATCTGTTCGTCGATGTGCTGCTGCTGGATATGGGAGGCGGATTGGTAAGCTGACCGCAGCAACATCGCGGCGACTTCATCGTTGCCTGCCTTTATTTCTTCGATGGATTCGCTGATAGTTTTGATTGCCTCGGTGACAGCCTGCCTGTGCCGGGCGGTAAGGGCAATACCGTGTTGCGTTTGGTCTTTAGCGTTTCCGGCTGTTTGTGAAATTATTTTTTCGTCGATAGCCTCCCGCAGTTGTTCTATTCCTGTGCCGGCTTTTGCCGAGGTCGGCAAAAAATCAGCAGCAAACAGTTTGTTCATTTCTGCGAGGTGCTCAGCGAGCGCATCTTCTGAAAGTAAATCCGATTTTGTTGCGATTGGTATGATTCGTGTTTCCTGACCTTGCAGGTCATCCTTTATAAATTTACGGATAGCGATGTCTTCAGTCCAGTCTGTTTTTGAGATATCGACACAGAACACTACCACCGAGGCTTTTTCGAGTGCCTCAGCCGCTGCCTGATGTGCCAGTTCGTCGAGGATATTGTCCGGCTTTTCGAGCAGCCCGGCACAATCAAATATTACGCACCTGCAATTGGTCAGGACAAGCATGTCTGTCAGAACATCTCTGGTGGTTTTGCGCCGGCCGGCGACGATGCTCCTCGGCCTGGTGAGCAGCTTGTTGAGCAGGCTGCTTTTGCCGGCGCCGGGGGAACCTGCTATGCCGACGGCCGGTAAATCAGCTACCGATTCGTAGTGGATGCTCTCAGCTAACAACCGCTCGAGCATCTGTTTTATGCGTTCGAGTCTTTCGACGGTCTGGTCGCGAGTTATGAATTCGATATCTTCGGTGCTGAAATCCAAGCCTGCCTCGAGCAGGCTGAGGCACTCCATTACCGCCGCGAGGATTTCTTCTGTGGCCTGGGTTAGTCGGCCGGCCAGAAGCTTCTCGGCGGCGGCCAACTGGAAGCGGTTCGAGCAGGTGATTATCTCGTTTACAGCCTCGGCCTGTGACAGGTCAATTTTGTCGTTTAGGTAGGCCCTTGCGGTGAACTCTCCCGGCCCTGCGTTTCGCCCCCGAAGGGGGTTGGCCAGCAGGGTTTCCATCAGACCTTCAACAATTGCCTGGCCGGCATCGAGGTGAATTTCAGCAGTATCTTCGCCGGTGTAAGAATGGGGCGCTAAAAAAAGATAGAGACTTGCGTCAATACTCAATTGTGGGTCAATAGTAATGCTGCCTGTCCGGATACCGGCCTTGTCCGGCTTGACTTTAGAATTGAGAACCTCCTGTACAATGGCGATGGTGTCGGGGCCTGTTATCCGAACGATTGACCTTGCCCCCAGGCTCGGCGAGCTGACAGCTACAATGGTTTCGTTAAGGTTGTACATTTCTTAGTTTTGAGCTGGCTCAAAACTGTCTGAAGAAAGGTTTCGGTTTTTTCTTTTTTGTTTTGCCGCCGGTTTTGCTTGTTGTGGCGACCAGACCTTTTTCCTCAGCCTCTTCTTTTTCGCGGATGTGCTTTTTGATAACGTACTGCTCAATGACGCCGGCAAAAGTGCTGGCCATAATATACAGATTGACTCCTGACGGTGCCTTATAGAGCATCAACGGAAAAAGAAGCGGCATCATAATCATCATCATTTTTTGCTGTTGAGCGGCCTGCGGATTTGCCGCCGCCTGTTGAGGCATCAGTTTCTGCTGCAGATAAAACGCCACGCCCATCAGAATGGGCAGAAGGTTTAGTGAATCAATCTTCCAGTCTAATAGCGGAACCGTTATCATCGAGAATCGAACCAGTGTATCCGGCGCCGACAGGTCGGTAATCCAGAAAGGCAAAAATGCTGCGCCTCGCAGGTCGATACTCGTATATACTGCACTCCACAGGGCTATCCAGATGGGCATTTGCACCAGCATCGGCAGCATACCCATAACGGGCGAAGCACCCTGCTCTTTGTAGAGGGTCATCAACTGTTTGTTCATCTCGGTTTTGTTATTGGCGTATTTTTTCTTTATTTCTTCAGCCATTGGAGCGAGCTTTGTCATTCTGCTCATCGAAACCTGGCTTTTTTTGGTAATCGGATGCATGGCAAGACGCATCAGGAACACCAGTATAATAATCACCACCCCATAGTTGTGGATGAAGCCGTACATCCATTTCATTATTGCCAGTATGCCGAATGCCAGAGGATTTATAATGTTTGCGGGACAGCAAAAGCATGGCATAAAGTCTATTGTCTGGAAAAAGCCCAGCTTGCGATACAGTTCATTTTTGTCGAAGATGCTTTTGTCCTTCGGGCCCAGATAGAGCTGGAATTTATATGTTACTGTACTGTCAGTTTTGCCGGCCGGTGCAAGCTTTACGGCCGCTGTCTTCAAGCTCACCCCGACCGTCTCGTCACCGCTGTCGGCGCGTTTATCTACATCCGGGTTATAAAACGTCCCTCGTTTCTCTGTTACCCAGTCGCAGTAATCTTTGCCCTGCTGCGGCACAGGTACGAGTATGGCGGCGAAGTATTTATTGACCGCAGCGACCCAGAGAAAACTGGCGCCGGGCTTTGTTAGTTCCGCGGTGTCGATGCCGCCGCTGTTATAGAGTTTTTTGGCATTGAGTCCTAAGCGTGCGCTGGTGATTTGCCCTCTGTGGTCTATGAAGCCGGCCACAGCCTTTCTCATATCCCGGCTGACGTCTTCTCTGCCCAGCTCACCTGGCCCATCTAAATGGAAATACAGCTTTTGCTCGCTGTCGGAGAAATTCTCGACGACCAAATCGCAATCGAGCATATAGCTGCTGGTCGTTAGCCGGTAGGTCTTGATGAGCTTTATGACCGGCTTGTTGGTGTCATGGACCTTAACGACGGCTTCAAACCGGGCGGCCTGCGAACCGTCCTCAGCCTTTTCAGTTTCGAGCAATTGCCAGTGTAATTTGTCCAGAGGCAGTTGCGATTGCTGCTGTGAAAATACCAGTGGGCCGTTGGCCATTGACAGGATTTGTCTGCCGTCAGGCAGGTTGACCGGCGAAAGGATTACCAATGGCTGCGGATTCTTGTAGTCGCGGTTGTCAAATTCACTGAAGGTTGCTTTTGCAATGGCGGCGCCTTTGGTGGTTAATTCGAGCAGGAACTTAAAGCCGCTGTTGGGGTCGGTTGAGCCGAGGATGATTGTCTTTGGCTCAGCGTGGTCGGCGCTTAGTGTCGGTACATCCGGCGCCTGTAGTTGTGTACCGCCTGAGGGCTGAGTATCTGCAACCGACGGTTGTTCGCTCGAAGCTGTTTGTGCCAGCAGAGTACAGGGTTTTTGACCGATAGGGCCGCCTTTTTGAAAAAGGCCGGTTTCTATAATAAGCCCGCCGCAAAGAACGACAAAACCTGCTGCAATCAGAATCAAAATACTTCTCATATTCCTAAGTCAATCATACGAGTCGGGATAATCAGTTGTTTTATCTGCCTTCTTTGAGCCGTTCGGCTTGGAAGCTCTCCAGTTGTTCGGTTGCCATTATCTTTTTGGCGGTTGTTTCGAGATCGTATGGGAGTCGAACGAAGTTTACCTCGTTTCCGTCCACGTATGCGTAGCTCGCACGGTTGTCTTTGTCTCTGGGCTGCCCTACTGAGCCGATGTTGATGATTGCCTTTTCGTTTTCGACAATAGGATAGACGTCGTTGAGCTCGTCGGGCAGATAAAAGTCAGGCTCATCGAGAAACACGCCCGGCAGGTGTGTGTGGCCGATGAAGCATATATGTCGGACTTGTTCGAACAGTACCCTGACTTTAATCGGATTGGTATAAACGTCGTCGGGGAAGATGTACTCGTTAATCGGCCTTCTTGGCGAGGCGTGCACGAAGTCTATCAATGCCGTAGTTGTGTCCAGTTTGACTGTGAGCGTTTGTCGCATTGGCAGCTTGCCTAAGAATCGCCACCATTTGTCCCGGCTTTCCTTGTGCTGCTCGGTCTCGAGTGCCTCGCGCGTCCAGAAGCTTGCCTGCTCGGCGCCGTAGTTAAAGTTGGTCGGCTCATAGAGGGTTGCGTAATCGTGGTTGCCCATTACGCACCACTTGGTCTTTTCTATGACCAGGTCGAGACATTCTTTTGGATTCGGGCCGTAGCCGATAACGTCGCCCAGACAATAGATTGTCTTTATCCCCCGTTTTTCGATATCAGCCAAGACCACTGTCAGTGCCTCTAAGTTCGAATGTATATCACCTATAACCGCAAACACATCTGCTCCTGTGGAATTATACTGGTGACTTCTCGGCCAAAAGAAACACTAATACCAGAAAAGCCCTCAAAATACCAGAACATTTGTCGATTTTTGAAAAAGCCGATTGTCTGCCGAGTTCTCAGCAAGGCCCGGCGGTTTATTGCGTTGGTGCGTCCTTGTGCTATTTATCCGCCTGCGGCGGATTTATTTGATTTGGTTATTCTGACCGTTATAATATGGTTCGACTTCGCTCACCATCCTGAGCGACTGAAAACTCGGATGATTTCTCCGATGTCTGTTTTCCGACGTCGTTTCGGAAAGGAGTCGAAGGACTGTGGTTCAGTTAGCGATACATACAAAGTTTGGTGCACGAAAATGGTGGATATGGTTCTTCTTGAAACTCACGGGTTGGTGAAAAGATACTCCGGCCGGGCCGTTGTCAACGAAGTACACGTTACGATTGCTCAGCGCAGCATTGTCGGCCTTCTTGGCCGAAACGGTGCCGGTAAGACCACAACTTTCAGAATGATTATGGGGATGATAACCCCTGATGGTGGAGAAGTTCTTTTCCGGGGCCAGGATATTACTCGGCTGCCGATGTACAAGCGGGCCCGGCTCGGAATCGGTTACCTCTCACAGGAGCCCAGCATCTTTCAGAGGCTCACTGTCAGGGAAAACCTCTATGCGATTCTGGAGACAATGGCCATTACCACCGCTGAACGTAACCACAGGGCTGAAAAGCTCATCGAGCGCTTTGGGCTTGTCGAAGTCGCCGGCAGTCAGGGCAGATTTCTTTCGGGCGGTGAACGAAGAAAGCTTGAGATTGCCCGCGCAATGGTAACCGAGCCTTCTTTGATTCTGCTGGATGAACCTTTTAGCGGCGTTGACCCCATCGCGGTTGAGGACCTGCAGCACGATGTCCGCCGGCTTGTGGCCTCGGGCGTCAGTATCCTCGTTACCGACCATAATGTCGAAAGAACTCTCGAGGTGGTTGACAAGGCATACATTATTGACCACGGCAGGGTAATCGGCGAGGGCTCACCTGCGGAGATTATACGCAACGAGATAGTCAGAAAATCCTATCTCGGCAGCACCTTCGACGGCGATGAATTCGACTGAAGATTGCGGACAGCGTTTAGTGGTTGGTGTGTAACAGAGGTCATTTCTGTTCAGGCAGGAATTTGTAATACACCGTATGTGCGAGCAGTGAGGGATGATAGATATCGAGAAGTGTCGAATCACGCATTACCCGGCGTCGGTTTTGGCTGAGGCTGCGAAGCCGGTTGAGAAAATTGACGACAATATCCGTCGGCTGGCAGAGAAGATGACGGAGATTATGCTCAAACAGAAGGGTATCGGCCTGGCAGCTCCGCAGGCGGGCGTGCCGCTTCGGATTTTTATCATATCCATCGACGGCACTAAAGAGAAAGTAAAGGTTTACATAAATCCGATTATTACACCGGCTGGCGAGGCCCTTTCAATCGAGGAGGGCTGCCTGTCGGTTCCGGGCATTCGTACTAGGATTCGCAGGTACCCAAAGTGCACCGTTACCGCCACTGACCTTGCCGGCAACAGGTTTACCGAGCAGGCCGAGGGGCTTTACGCAAGGGCCCTGCAGCACGAATACGACCACATACAGGGTATAACCATTGTCAACCGGCTGGGCCAAGTGGCTAAAATAGCGCATCGAAAACAACTAAAGAGGCTAAGAGAAGAGCACAAGAGCGTAAGTGCACAGGGAAAGACTTAAGCTCTTATGACTTGTGCACTTCTTCATTTTTTGAGAAAAATGAAGATAGTCTATCTCGGCAGCGGTGAATTCGGTATTGAATGCTTGAACGCACTGGCTAAGTCAAGCCACAGCCTTGCGTTTATTGTAACGCAGCCTCCGGCCCAGGCCGGCAGAGGCAGAAAAGAAAAATCCACCCCTGTTGCCTGCTGGGCAGCGGAAAATTCGATTGCGTATGCAGAGACCAACAACGTCAACTTCGCCGAGATGGTTAAAAAAATCAACACCTGTCAGCCGGACCTGCTTGTTGTAATTGCATTTGGCCAGAAAATCGGTAATGAGCTGATAAATCTGACGCCTAAAGGAGCTATAAATGTGCACGCCTCTTTGCTCCCGAAGTGTCGCGGAGCCGCCCCTATAAACTGGGCGATAATTAACGGCGAAAAAAAAACCGGCATCTCGATAATCGAGGTTGCAGAGAAGATGGATGCCGGCGACATCCTTGCGCAGCAGGAATGTGAAATCGGCCCCGATGAGACAGCTGGCCATCTGCACGACAGGTTAGCCCGGCTGGCAGCGCCGCTGCTGCTAAATACCATAGACAAGATTGAGGGAGGCTTGGTTGTTTACACTAAGCAGGACCATTCAAAAGCGACTTTGGCGCCAAAACTGAAGAAGTCGGACGCTTTTCTGGATTTCAGCGAGCCGGCTGAGCTTCTGCGAAGAAAGATACTCGGATTTTGGCCTTGGCCTGGAGCTTCTGCAGTTTATGTTTCGCAGAAAAGTGGAAAGTCTCAGCAGGTAATAATAGCGGGGGCCGACGTGGTACAGCGCTCGAATCCGGCTGTTTTGGCTGTCGGCACGCTCGACGAAGACCTCAATATCATCTGTGGCAGGGATGCCCTTAAAATTTCCAGGATTAAACCAGCCGGCAGTTCGCTTATGGACTTCAGGGATTTTGTCAACGGCCGAGATACCCAGCCGGGTGATATGTTTGTAAAGATAGAAAAGTAAAAATGGCCACTCAGGAGTCAAAAAGTGCCCGAGTTGTAGCAGTTGCCGCCTTAAACAGATTCAATCCGAGACGCAATTACGCCAGTCAAATCCTGAACCAGCTCCTGCCGCAAACCCACCAGAGGCAAAGAGCCACAGACCTTGTTTTTGGCACCATAAGAAACTCTAAAGCCATCGATATGGTGGTTGCCAAATTAGCAGATTGTCCTGTTGAGCGGATACCGGCTAAGGTACTAAATGTTATTCGCATCGGTGCTTATGAGCTTATTTATTCACCAGCGACCGCCGAATATGCAATCGTCAACGAAGCCGTCGAAAACGCTAAAGCAGTTGCCGGTGGTAAAGAAGCCGGCTTTGTCAACGCTGTGCTTCGACAAATCACAGGGCACATAAAGAGCCGGCAGGTCCCGCTTTCACTGGCACAGGCCGAAGCGGTGCTTCCACAAACGCCTTCGACCGGCTGTGAATTTGATATTGACATCCTGCCGGCGTCTCAGGACTCGCCGGCGGATTATTTCAACGCCGCCTTTTCACTTCCCAAGTGGCTGGTTTCTGACTGGCTCAGTGTATTCGGGATGGAAAAAACCCGGCAGATTTGTTTTGCATCTAATCGCAGGCCAAGTGTTTACATCAGACCGAACAGCCTGAGAACAACGGTACAGGATTTGGCCGACAAACTGCGGCAGGTAAATGTTGAGTTCGAGATATTACCCGACCTCACTCCGCCGAAGCACTGCGAGAAGGCGAGCGAGTCGATGATGAGAATTAGGGCTCCTGAGGTGGTAACAGAACTTGCCGGTTTTGCCGAGGGGCTTTTTACCATTCAGGATAGAACAGCCTCGCGGCCGGTTTTTGCTTTGGCGCCAAAGGCAGGCGAGACAATCCTCGACCTCTGCGCTGCGCCGGGGACGAAAACAACACAATTGGCTGAGCTTACCGGTGATAAAGCAGGGATTATCGCAACCGACACCGATGGCATCCGTCTGGAAAAGGTCGGGGAAAACACAGCCAGGCTTGGTATAAGCAGTGTCAGAATCGTTGCATACGAAAATATAGAAGAAACCGCAGTTGAGATTGGATTGTTTGACGCTGTCTTGCTGGATGTGCCCTGCTCAAATACCGGCGTGCTGGCTAAGCGACCTGAAGTGCGGTTCAGAATCACGCCGAAAACAATGACCGAGCTGACAAAAATACAGGCCCAGCTTCTCAGGACCGCTGCAAAATTGATAAAGCCCCGGGGCAGGATATGTTACAGCACCTGTAGTATACAACCTTCGGAAAACAACCAGCTTATAGCAGGTTTCTTAGAGCAAAATTCGGAGTTCGAATGTAAATACGAAGAGCTGACACTTCCGTCGGCGGAAAATTTTGATTGTGACGGCGGCTACGTCGCAATTGTCGGTCGTAATGAATGATGCGCACATCGCAGAACGCATATTTTCTTGTGGCGGACAGCACACAATACAGTTTAATTTGAAACTTCAATCAACACCTTTTCCACAGTGCGGACTTACGATGTGCAGAAGTTGTTGAAATAAAAAATTTTTTCTCCGCAAAGTCAATACTAACCACGCTCTCTTTCAAGTGGAAAAGAAACTTTCAAAAATACTGTTGACTCGTTTTGTTGCTGTTCAATAATGGCTTGAGCGAGTTTGATTTCGCAGCGAAGAAAATTAAGGAAATTATTGATACAAGGGAGGGTATCATGCAGGGCGCAATCACGGATGAGCGACGTCGCACGACAGATTCGCAGCTCAGCGCCATTAATGAGGCCCTTACCGAGAGGGTGGGGCCGCAAAAGTATCGAATCTGGTTTAGAAATTCGACCAGACTGACATTAACAGACGGTTATCTGAAGGTTGGTGTTCCGAATCTTTTTATAGCCAGCTGGATTGAGAACCATTTTCTGGCTCAAATCAGCGATGCGGTTCGAGCGGTTACCGGCTTCAGCCGTCAGATTACCTTTGCCATTGACCCGGAGCTTGCTGGTCAACAGAGGCCAGCGCAGCTGGACTGTCGGCCGGAGTTGGCAGCCAGAGCGCAGGGCCGAGCCGTCAGCCGAGACCCTGGAGCACAGCCTGTCTCACAGAGGAAACTTAAGTTTACTTTTGACACTTTTGTTGTCGGGGCATCGAA
>Ga0315293_10002598_pt1 | contig 17357 bp, 18 predicted proteins | sample YL17G13_20_MG_FD_203071 | JGI IMG/M metagenome (GOLD analysis project Ga0315293, IMG submission 203071) | Sediment microbial communities from Yellowstone Lake, YNP, Wyoming, USA - YL17G13_20 | ecosystem: Environmental > Aquatic > Freshwater > Lake > Sediment | place: USA: Wyoming | collected...
TTTTTATTCTCCTCATATCTGCTGATAAAAATTTTGCTATGCGGTTACATTTTCTTGGTTTCTTTTTTCTTCGTCCGCAAGCCCTTCGGGTTCAACGTACCCATTTACTCCCAAAAAAGATCCTTTAGGATGATATTTTCCGTCACTCCCAAGGAACGCTCCTTCAATGTGGTATCTTCCGTCTGACCCTAAAAAGGAACCAGCAAAATGATACTTTCCGTCAGAGCCGAGAAAGGCCCCTTTGGGGTGATACTTACCGTCACTACCGAGAAAAGAATTCTGAATATGATATTTTCCATCGCTTCCCAAGAAAGACCCTTGTGGATGATATGATCCGTCTGACCCTAAAAATTGGCCTTTTGGATGATATCTTCCATCAGAGCCGATAAACTCCCCATGCCTGTGGTATTTTCCATCGCTCCCTAAAAAAGAACCAAAAGGGTGATATGCACCATCACTTCCTAAAAAATATCCCTTAGGGTGATATTTTCCATCAGAACCAAGGAAAGAGCCTGTTGGATGATATTTTCCGTCTACACCTAAAAATTTTGACTGCATTTTATTGATTGTTTTAAAGCAGGTGAAAAATTATTGAAATTATGAATTTAAAAACCTGTGTTTAAAATAATTTTTTAATCTCTTATTGGTATTATTTCTTCTTCTCTTTTATTTCCGTCATTTTGTTTTTTTATAACATCCACAACTTTTCCGACAACCTTAAAATCTTTCTGCATAACAATTGGTTTGTGACCATCTTCTTTTGAATCTGGATTAAGGATAACTGAATTATCTGCAAAAATTATCCTTTTTATAACAGCTATTTCGTCAATTACCGCCAAAACACGGTCGTTATTTTTTATCTGCTCCGTCTTTTCAACCAAAACTATGTCACCGCTATCAATTCCGGCGGCAGACATCGAACTTCCGATAGCCATTATTGCCATCACCTGTCCCTTTCTATTTTTTAAGATTTCTTTTGAAACGGAAATGTATTCATCGTATATCGGATTTGCAAGTATGCTTTGGTTATCACAGCCGGCGTATCCCAGCACCGGAAATTGAACTATACTGGGATTGGTGTAAATTTCTTTTTTAACTGGCACTATTCCTCGCTTGCTATATTTATCCCTGCGAATAAAACCCTTTCTTTCAAGTAATTCCAAATATTGAGTAACAGTTCTTGAGGATTTAACATCCAACGCACTACACAATTCCGAGATTGTTGGAGCATGACCATTTTTAGAATAATAATCAGAAATAATTTCAAAAACTTTCTGCTGTTTTTTTGTTAAATTATCTTTGTTCATGTTTTTATTGTGTTATTATAGCAAATCAAAACATACAGGTCAAATTGAGTTATACACACCTTACACACAAAAAGCTATTGACCTAAGTTTTGGTTAGAATATAATTAAGTAACAATTTAATAATCCTGAGCCAAGTTGTGTATCAATAGGCTCGCAACATAACCGGTGCCTTGTTGCTGGTTTTTGCTGTGAGCCTTTTTGTATGTAAAAATATTTACGATTTTAGCAAAGGTCGAAAATATACTATTAACCTAAAACAAAAAATAACATGGCCAACGAAAATTTTGAAAACACAATAAACCTGCGGCAGGCAAAAGACAAGGAAACGTTGTTAAATAACCTTCGTCAAATGCCCATCGTGGAGTTAGCGTGCAAAAAATCAAACATCTGCCGAGCAACCTTTTATCGCTGGAAAAAGGAAGATAAGGAGTTTGCCAAAGTAGCCGAAGAAGCAATAATTGAAGGCGAAGGTTTAATTAATGATATGTCAGAGAGCCAGTTAATATCGTTAATTCGTGACGGAAACTTCCAAGCAATTCAGCTGTGGCTAAAACACCACAGTAAAAAGTATGCTGAGAAACTTGATATTACAGCTAACGTGAATATCAAGGAAGAACCGCTAACGCCCGAGCAAAAAGAGCTTGTCGAAAAGTCGTTAATGCAAGCAGGTATATTATTAAAAAATAACGAACAAAACCATGACACGAGGAATCAACAACCTACCGGAAGAGATAACTCCGGAAACGTTAAAACAGCTTCTCAATAATAGACCATCATTAATTGAAGCAACGAAACAAAGTTTCTTCTGGTTCTTCTATATTTACTTTGGGCGGTATTTCAATTATCCGGTGGCTCCGTTTCATCTTGATATGATTAAAATTGCTCAGAATGATAACATTAAACGCGCTGCGATAATGGCTTTCCGAGGTTCTGCTAAAAGTACGATATTAAACACTGCATTTGCCTTATGGTGCGTTATGGGGGCTCCGAATAAAAAGCACGTTGTCATCGCCAGTCAAACACAACAGAGATCCAAAGACCACTTAATGAATATCAGAAAAGAAATCGAGGACAACAAATTAATGGCTGAAAATTTAGGGCCGTATCAAGAAAGCGAGGACCGTTGGCACTCAACTACACTGGTGATTCCAAAATACGGAGCGAGAATCACCGCGATTTCGGTTGAGGAGGGCGTGCGAGGACTTCGCGAGGGGCCATATCGCCCGGATGTAATAATCTGCGACGATATCGAAGACAGCAATTCAGTAAAAACAATCGAGGGCAGGGAGAAAACTTTTAATTGGCTAACTGGCGAGTTGATACCCTTGGGCGATATCAACACAAAGATAATTATTCTCGGTAATTTTCTTGGCGATGATTCTGCTCTATCCCGAATTGAAGAAAAAATTAAGAATAAAGTAATGGACGGAGTTTTTTTGAAAGTGCCGATAATTTACGATGAAAGCACTATCAGCTGGCTCGGTAAATTCCCCAACATGGAAGCCATTGAAAATTTCAAGAGAAGCATCGGAAATGAATTAACATGGCAAAGAGATTATTTGCTACGTGCTATTCCAGGCGACCTTCAGATTATTGATCCAAAGTGGATTCACCGATATGACAAGCTACCGGAAAAAAATCATTATCTTTTAACTATTACCGGGATTGATTTGGCTTGCGGAGGCGAAAATTCGGACTTTACGGCAATGGTAAGTATTAAGGTTTATCACGTGGACGATAAAGTATGTTTTTACGTTTTACCCGAGGTTGTTAACGAAAGAATACACATGCCAGAGGCCGTTGATAGATTAAGCATAATTTGCAAAAGTTTGAAAAGCTCAATCGCAATGGAAAACACAATCCTTGAAACTGCATTTTGTCAGGATCCCAAACTTAGAGATTTTAAGATTGAATTTCTTAAATTAAAATCAAGGGATAAACGAACCCGCTTAGCTGCTCTGAGTAATACTTTCTTTATGAAGCAAATTTTGTTTCCCGAAAAAGGCGCGAAGAGCGACAAACTTATTGAGCAAATCGTAGGCTTTGGACAAGAAAAACACGATGACTTAGTCGATGCTTTTACTTGTGCTATACATATTGCGTTAGAAAAAAAATATGCAACCGACTTAACGGTGGTGGCGATATAGGTGTAATTACGATGTGAATCATTTCATTCCCAATCATATTCCACCATTATCCTTTTCGTTTTTTCGTCCGGTATAATTTTTATAATGCCGAAATTTTTGCGTTCCGCAAAATACAGAACACACCGCCTACTTTATCATGAGTTATCGCTGTAACTAATAACATAATGCATCGCTCGAAGCAGAGGCAACTGCTCAGGAACTGAAATCTCCCTTGCATGTCTTTTTTTCTGTAGCTCGTCGAGAATCGATTTAATAAAGGTTGGAATATCAATAATCTCAATATTTTTTCCATCCTCCGTTTTCCAAATAAGATTATCAGGCTTTCTTGTGTGACTAACAACCACGATAAGCTTTACTAACTTTGGCGTATGTCCAATTGCCTTGCAATATTCCATGGCAGCAAGTTTAGTAAATTTTTTATGTATAAACTTCGTCTTCCTTTTTTTCCAAGAATCAAAATCGGAAGAAGCTTCAATGTGTATGAGCACACTATCCTTTGGTCGAAAGGCAAGAACGTCAATTTCGCCACTATGACCGCCCGTTGACTTACCAGCGGCACCACCAAATTTAATATTACGACGCACAAAGTACCCTTGATATTCATACCATTCTGCCACTAATTGTTCTAAAAAATTCATAATATTTTATTTCTCAATTAATTTTTCATTGATTTGCTTAAAACACTACCAAAAAGCTCTTTTAGCTTTATTTTTTGTTCAAGAAGTTGTTTTTTATAGTCCTGAACCGATGAAAGTTTGGCAACAATTTGTTTTTGTATTTTAAGCGGTGGAAGAAAAATTTTAATCCTACCAAATTCACTTTTGTTTATTATTGGTACCGCAGTGGTTTTTCCAAGCGATATAAGCTTCTTTTTGTTTTTTTGCAACAAAAAAAATATAAAATACGGATCGCTCTCTTTATTACAGACAATTGAATTAATCTGCTGATTAGTTGCCATTTCTTTGCCGGCAATTACCATTTTACCGATAGAAGCGACACATGTCACAAGAATTGCGTTTTTAGGTACTGGACGAGTTTTATCATAACCCTCACGACTTAATTTTTTTGGTGTGTCCGTAAGTATAAATGTATCCTTTTTTATATCTGTTGGTGTTGCCCATAAAAATTCTCCATCCCAATAATCAGCATTTTGAGTAGATGGGGTCGTGCCCGTAATAATATCTCCGATTTCGCTTAGTTTTTTTACCTCCCAATCCCTACCAACTGGATTAAGCTCTTTGTGTGAAAGAGACTCAAAAAGCTCATCAGTTTTTTGAATAAGGTCATTATTTAATTTCTGTGCCCCAGTAATTTTATCCAACCTTTCAATTATTTTTCTCTGAATTCCAACTGGTGGCAAAGAAATTTTTATTTTTTCAATATGCTCTTTTCTCAGATTATAAATTCCAGAGGTGGTTGCGATTTTTCTCCTTAACTCTCTCTTAAAAATTGGGGTTAACAAAAATAAATGAGCATATTGTGGTAAAAGTTTTTTATCATCAAATCTTAGTCTTATAAGAAATGACGCAAAACGCATGCCCATTTCCTCTTGAGTAACAAGCGCAGAACGACCAACCAAATCGGGGTTGCCGTTTGATGCAACCATCACAATATCATTTTTATCAAGTTCACCATTTCCATTTTTTGTATTTATGTATTTAAGACCATCGAGGTTTATGTGTCCCTCTTGAATATTTGGTATACGCAAAACCGCAATAGTTCCGCCTTCATCTTTGCGGGACCAGCTTATTCCTCGATCAAACTGAATCAAGCACTCCCCTAATTTTTTTGTTGGCCAGTTATTTTTCATAATTTTGTATTATCTTTCAGTCTTTCAATGTAATCAATAACATTTTTTATTTTATTCCAATTCAAAACATCATCTGTTATTTCATTTGTATGCATAATTGTGTTTCTAATCGGATTAATTTCCTTAGCATCAGAAGATAGCTCTTTTCTATACTTTTTGGGGGTCGGTTTCTTCTCAATTTTTCTTATAAAGATATCAATTATTTCACCCAAATCGCACAGATCTGCGTAATTCAAATAATGTTCCTCTTTCACAATTTTCCCTTTTAAGGCGTGTCTTTCCTCATCTGTTTTTCTTAATGCTCTAATATTTTTGATACAATCAATAATTTCTTTTTCGTCTTCCTTTTTACAATCAAAATCTTTCTCTTCTATTTTTTTAATTTTTATATACTCTCTAAATATATTTTCTAAGATAAACAAATCTTGATAAACTAGCGTATTTTTATATGAAAAAGCTCTTAATTTTTCTTTCAAACCTTTTTTGACATTCTGGTCTTCTATATTTTCATTTATCTTATTTTCAAAATCTTTTTCTCTCCAATTTTTACTATCTTCCAATCTTTCTTCATATTTTGGCATTAAACCATCCTCAATATCACCCTCATCTTTGAATTCTCTTCTCCATGGACTCCAATCGTCTAAAATTATGCTTTGAATTTTCTTCAATTCTTTGAGGAACTGCTGGTAAAGAGGGTCGTCTTTTATAATGCCCTCTCTAGAGCTTGTGAATCGATCAATTTTTTCATCCTCAAATCCATCTACGTGAATTTCTCCGTATAAATATTCTTCCGGAAGTCTTTTACTTTTTATTTCTTCAAATAAATTTTCTTGCCTCAACCTACCATTACAAAATAGGTTTATGCTTGCCTTGAAATCTCCGCTAGATCCTCTTAATAACAAATTCGTAGGCTTCTTGACTGATGCTATGAATCCTTTGACTTCAATATTCCTCCCTTCAAATTCAAAAAAAGTGTTTTCAATTACCTTGTATCTATCTAAATTTTTGTATCGCCCTTTTCTTTTTTGGTCCTCTTTGTTCAAAAACCAAACAAACTGTGTCTTGTCGTCCAGCTCTTTCAGGTCTTTTGGAGTAATTTCTGTTTTATTAACTATAATTTTAAAACTGTCATTCTTTTTTAAGCTAAAAATAAAATTAAATTGCGTAGCCAAATATTTTCTTATGGTTTCGATACTATTCAATTGTATTTTTATGTTTTCAAAAATAATTTTTGTTCCAGGGCCATTTTTCTTTTTGAACAAAGTTGCCGTTTCTCCGCTGGAAAAGTTTTCCAAATTATAGTTTCCGTCTTGTCTGATTTTTTTATCTAGTTCAGAATTGTTTATTCTCCCACCAGTTACTTCCTGGCCATTTTTTTTGGAAATAATTGTTACCTGCTCAGAAATCGAAAGCATAGCAAGTTTTCCTATTCCTTTTCTACCAATAACATTTCTTTTGGATTTATTGTTTTTATCCTGCCTTCTTGAGTAACCAACTTTCAAGAATTTTGTTTGAAAATCATCACTATCCATTCCTTTGCCATTATCTTCAACAATCAGCCTTTTTTTATCTATTGTTATTCTCACCTTTGTTGCTTCCGCATCCCAAGAGTTTGAAACGGCCTCGGCAACAACGGTAGCAAAACTCCTATATAAACCCCTACCGAGGTGGTTTAAAATTTCAAGAGAAAACGCAAATTGAAATGGTTTATTTTGCTCGCTCATAATTCTCGCTTATGTGCCTTTTTATGGTTTTACCGATAACTTCGCCTAAAATAGGAGGTAAGGCGTTCCCGATATGCCTTGCTATTGTTTCCATTGATTTTACTTCTCCAAAATCATAATTTTTGGGAAATGTTTGCAGTAGAGCCCCCTCCCTTAAAGAAAGTGCTCGATTTTGTACGGGGTGTCCAAAACGCCCTGATCCATAATTAAAAAACTGAGTTGTTATGGTCGGTGAAACACTGTCCCATTCCATACGGCCGTATACAGACGAATAAGTCTTCCCACTTTTTCTCCTATAACACGGCGGCAATATTTTTTTGTTCCAATCATGCCACGTTCCACCGGGTTTTGATTGTTTAATTCTTATCAAATTAATCGCTGAAAGATTTTTTGCTTTATGTAATGGATCATTGTTTGATGTCTGGCCAGCTCTAATGGTTTTTAATTTTTTAATTGTGTCTCTTACGGTTAGATATGCACATTTCGTATATATTGGCTTTGGTATTTTTATTACCCCCAACCTAGATGCTAACAAAATTAGTCTGCTCCTGTTTTGTGGAGCTCCGTAGTCGGGTGCATACACCACTCTATAATCGACATAATAACTATTTTTTTTAAGTACCCCTAAAAATGCTTTGAACACATCTGTCTTCGCAATGCCGCGCACATTCTCCATTGACACAATTTCTGGGAGTATCTCGTTCACAATTTTCCCAAAATATGTTAGTAGATTCCATCTAGTATCATGAACTTTATTTTTGTTTTTAAATGTGTGCGAAGAAAAGGGCTGACATGGTGCGCACCCAACTAGTATTTTCACCGCATTTTTATTATAGAGTTCCATTATTTTACCTGGGCTGTATTGCGTTATATCAGCACTAATAAATCGTGAATTATTATTTTTCTCGAAAGCGTATCTGCAGGTCTCATCATTATCAATACCAGCAATGACATTAACGCCTGCTTTTTGAAGTCCGTAGGTTAGGCCACCTATCCCGCAAAATAAATCAATAGATTCTATTTTCATATTTTTTTCTTCATCTCTTTAAAAATTTTCTCAATTTCTTTTTGTGTGCTTGCAAGATTTTCTAAAATATCCTTCGGATCGCGGTGATTAACTTCTTCCTCTCCACTGTATGGATTATAGGTATTGGCAGCTAAAATATAATCATTTTCAATAATTTCGCTGACTTTTGTAAACCATGAATATGGTTTTGCCACTGCCTGATTTTTATTCCAAAGTTCTAAAAGTTTTGGAATATCATTTTTGTATTGTGGGCCAAATTTTTTAGCTGCGGAAAGAGATGAGCCATCGCCCTGCATATCAAAAAACCAAATCTGTTCTTTTCCGTCTAATTTTGGTGTAATTTTTTTCTTAAAAATAAAAAAACTTGTTTTAACTCCGGCATATGGCTGGAACACGCCAGCTGGCATTGAAACAACCGCTTCTAACTTTGTATTCTCAAGCAAAAATCGGCGGATATCCTTATCGTCTTTATTGGTTCCAAAAAGTGAACCCTCTGGCAAAATTATACCCGCTCTCCCATTCGGTTTTAAGGAGTTAATCACATAACCAAGAAATAAAACTTGGGTCTTATTAGATTTAACTGGGAGGGTTGGTTTAATTCTTTCTTTATCAATTTTACCGGCGAAAGGTGGATTAGTAAGTAAAATATCAAAATGGCGTAAATCTTCTTCGTCTTCGGCTCCGGCAACAGTATCTTTCCTTTTAACCTGCGCGCCTTCAATACCGTGCAAAATAAGATTCATAAGAGCGAGGCGAACCATTTCCGGGTCAACATCATAGCCGTGAAATGTTTTAGTGGTTAAAAATTGCCATTGCTCTTTGTTTAGTTTATCACCATAACCAATTTTTCTCCCATCGCGTTCTTCCAAATTTTTAGTATCGCTATTTTTAAATTTTAACCATTCATAAGCAGTAATTAAAAATCCAGCAGAACCACAGGCGGGATCAAAAATAGTCTCCCCTATTTTTGGATTTACCATTTCAATAATCGCTCTAATAATATGTCGGGGAGTTAAAAATTGTCCGAGTTCACCGGCTGATTCAATACTTGAAAGAAGCGACTCATAAAGATCACCCTTAATATCTGTATCCAAATTGGAAAATTCAATAGTGTCTATAATTTCTACCGTTCTTTTAAGAGTAACTTCATCTGGTATTAAAAGTTTTGCTCCATGAAAAATTTGGCGAATGTTTGTATGACCGTTATGCATTTCGTCAATGAAGGGGAAAACCTGGGTGCGGACAAATTCGTACAAATCTTTTCCTGTTTTCTCTCGCCACCGCGACCAGCGGAATTTATCGTTTTTGGCTGCAAAAATTGACTCGTGCTTGTGACCAGTAATCTTTTCTTCTTTTTCCATCGCAGTATCTTGCTCTTCAAGCATTTTCAGAAAAAACAAAAAACTTATTTGCTGTATTCTGGTAACAGGATCCTTCAATCCGGCTCCCCAAAGATAATCGTTGAGCCGTGAAACTTTACCTTTAAATTCCTCCCTTAATTGTTGGATATTATTTTGCATGGCCGTTTATGAAAACATTTTGGTTTAATTCTATAATTGTGTTTTTTAATTCTTCACTATCAAAAACCTGCAAGATATGATTAAGTCCGCCAATGTGTTGAAAGATTGGTTCATTAAAAATTGAAACTTCAATAGGTGTGCGTCTGGCAATATATTGGCTTTTAACTAATCTTAAAATTTTAGATTGCTCCGGCTCAAATTGTTTATCAATCAGCCACGCTTCAAAAAGTTCATTAATTCTATCTTCGTATAATTGTTTTTCTGTTGGGAGTTTTTGAATCCCAAGAGCTGTTTTAATAAAATCACTTAAAGTTCCTAACGGATAACGATAGACTTCACGTAAATTTACTTCGTTAAAATAAAATTTAGGAGAATTAAGCCGATCTGCAAGAGTTTGTGATTCGTCATTTGAAAGTTCCTTGCCGTCTTTTACTTTTTTTACCAATGGTTCGGCCTGAGCAAGTTCTTGCACTTGTCTCTCCCACGCCATTTGATAATCGTCAGAATCTATTTTTTCTCCTTCAGCTCCCACTTCGATATATGCACGCTTTATAATTACATCTACATTCTCTTGAGCAGTTTCGGCAATCTGTATAAAACCGGCTGGTATTTCGATATTTTCTTCAACAAAATCTTTGGCTTCTGTTCCCCATGGTATGCCAGTCCTTGCTTTTGAAATTTCAGAATATGGGTTGTAGCTTTCATCATTAAAATATTTGGTGACACCGGCAAAATCGTAAATCCTAAATGATTTTTTATCAATTCGGTGATCAAGGCGACTACCACGACCTCTCATTTGTTGATATAAAATTGGGGAATGCGTGGGGCGAACCATTATCAGGTTTTCAACTGCAGGAGCATCAATACCAGTATCCATCATACCAACAGAAACGGCTATCGCGGGCATTTCTTCTAATTTAAAACGACGAATGGATCCGCGAGGGTCTTCTGTGTCGGAAGTAATAATTTCAGCAAAACGACCATTGTACTCTGGCTTGGCTTGATTGAAGTAATATGCAAGTTGTGCGGCATGTTTTTTGGTTACAGCATACACAATGGCTTTCCGTATTTTTTGGGGTTCTCGTTTTTCTTCCTCGCCAAAATATGCTTGGGCTACCTGCTCATTTCTTGCTGGCACGTTTATTTTTCTTTCCAAATCTTCGGGACTATAATCTTCACCCTCATATTTAACTCCTTTAAGGGAAACTTTTGTGTCAATTTGAACAATATCATAGCCGGCGATGTGTCCGTCTTTTATTCCACGTCTAATACTATAAACAAAAGTTGGTTTTCCTTTTTGTTCTGCCTCGTCCCAACAGCCGAATAGTTTGTATGTGTTGCGATCAACATATCCGCTGGGAGTTGCAGTCAAGCCAATGCGGATAGCATCAAAATGCGAAAGCACCCCGTTGTAAGTTCCAAAAATTGAACGATGAGCTTCATCGGAAACTATTACGTCAAAGTAACCGCTGGTAAAGAGTGAAAGTTGGGAATAAAGAGTCGGGAGGGTTGAAATAATAATTGACGACTCGTCTCGCTGTTTACCGCCATAAAGTAATTTTGAAGGATAATCTTTCAAAATTTCATCGAACACTTCTTTTGTTTGAACTCCCAAATCAATTCGGTCTACTAAAAATAGAACTCTATTAGCAAACCCTGCTTCAAAAAGTCGTTTAAGATAAAGTGCGATAACATCTGTTTTGCCGGTACCGGTCGCCATAACCAAAAGCATTTTACGTTTGCCACCCTCGATGGCTTTGTCCATAATTTGCATGGCTTCTTTTTGGTAAGGACGAGGCACTCTCCATTCACTACCTTTAAAATATTTTTCAGGAATAGGAATAACCGATAATGGTTTTTGGTCTATTCGTAAGGTTTGGATTTTTTCGAGATCACGCTGTGAGAAAAAGGTGGCGACTTTCTGTTCCGGCCTGTGTTTATAGTCCCAAAAATAAATTTCCTCTCCATTGGACAAAAAAATAAAACCGGCGGAGATGGATTCGGCGTATGCAAGAGCTTGTTGTTTTGCAGAAGCCGGATCAACAGAAAAACGTTTTGCCTCAACAACAGCTACAGCACGTCCTCTTGAATCTTTAAGAATATAATCAGCACGACCGTTTTCCGAGGTCTCTTCTGTAGAAACTTGATTTTTATTTTCGATATCCCAATCTGCTTCGCGAAGTTTACGGTCAATCAAAATGCGCGCGTCTGTTTCGCGCATAAACTTTTTTCCTGTTGTGTCTTGGGTAGTCATATAATAATTAAAGCAATTTGTGTTCTTTAAAACTGAAAAAGTTTGCTTTACTGACAATCACGTGATCGTTTACTCCAATTCCAAGAAGCCTTCCAGCCTCAACTAACTGTTTCGTGATTTCCGAATCTTCCTGCGATGGAGATGAATCACCAGCCGGGTGATTATGGGCGAGAATAACTTGCGCAGCAAGATGCCGGACTGCTGGCTCAAAAACTTCTCGGGGATGGACAAGGTTGGCATTAAGCGAACCGATTGAAATAATTTCTCGTTTAATTTCCTGATTTCTGGAATCAAGAAAAAAAATAACAAAATGTTCTTTTTTATTATCGCGGATATCTTTTAGTTCGTTCCAAACATCCTGCGGTGAAAGAAGTAAAACCGATTGCTTATTTTGCAGAAGCCGACGGCCTAGCTCAAAACAAGCGGCGATTTCACAAGCTTTAGCAGAACCTAACCCAAAAGTATTTTTTAATTCTTTAACCGAAGCTTTAGCTAATCCTATACCACTAAATTTCCTTAAAATTTTACCAGCAAGTTCAACAACATTAATACCCTTGCTGCCTGTCCGTAAAAGAATGGCTAAAAGTTCTGAATCAGAAAGCCGCTCGGGTCCATACTTTTCGAGCTTCTCTCGCGGCCTATCAACTTTCGGCAAATCTTTTATTTTCATATTTTTAATTTATTTAACCATAAATTAGACATTTTTTCAAATATTTAGCTGAGCGATTTTTAGTGAGCAGGGTCTGGACTAATGGGCGTGGTTGCGTCATTCCTTAGCTTAATATGAATACACAACCAACGGGATTTCCGGGGGCCTTAACCCGACAAAACATAGAGGCTCCGCCGAAAATAAAATACTTGCTTTATGCCAGAAAAAGCACAGAATCAGAGGAAAGACAGGTGCTTTCCATTGATTCGCAGATCCAAGAGATGCTCAAGGCGGCTGAAAAGGACGGACTGGAAGTCGTCGATATCCGGCGCGAATCCCACTCTGCGAAGGATTCTGGACAGCGTCCAGTTTTTAATGAGATATTGGTCGATATTAGAGGGGGTAGATTTGGAGGCATCCTAACATGGGCCCCTGACCGTTTAAGCAGGAATGCGGGCGACTTGGGATCATTGGTGGATTTAATGGATCAGGGCCTGTTAACAGAGATAAGGACAAATGGACAAAGGTTTGCTAATAACCCAAATGAGAAATTCCTGCTGATGATTTTATGTAGCCAAGCTAAACTGGAAAACGATAATAAAAGCTTAAATGTAAAAAGAGGGCTTCGCACTAGATGCGAAATGGGCTGGCGTCCTGGAACCGCTCTGACCGGATATTCAAATGAAAAAAGAACCGATAGAAAATGCCAGGTTCTGGTGGATCTAGAAAGGGCCCCAATAGTTAAACAAATGTTTGAAAAAGTTGGTAATGATCACTGGTCTGGTTCAAGGCTTTACCACTGGCTAAAATTTGAAATTAATTTTAAGACGCGCGGAAACAAAAACCTTTCCCGCGGAAATTTATACAGAATTCTGCAAAATAGTTTTTACTACGGAGTTTTTGAATATCCGGGAAACAGCGGAAACTTTTACAACGGGAAACACGAACCGCTAGTCACAAAGGAATTATTCGACAAAGTACAGGAACATTTAAAACGAGACCATATGAATAGAGAGGTCAGAGAGTTTGCCTTCACTAAACTGCTTAAGTGCGGATGCGGATCTGGAATATCTGCTTGTGAAAAATACAAAAAATTAAAAGATGGCACTACTTCAAAATATATTTACTACGGCTGCAGCAAAGTTAGAAATTTGAACTGCCATGACGGCTATATAAGAGAAGAAGAATTAATCAAACAGCTAGTAATCCTTGTCGACCAGATTGATCTTAACGAGCTTGGAATAAAAAATAAATTTCAGGATGAGGTAAAAAGATACAACGTTTTTCAGAGCCGGGTACTCAAGGTTGAGGGTAAGCAGGAGAATAAAGACATAGATGTGAAAAGCTACATCAAATACCTCCTCCGCGAGGGCAGTATGTCCGAGAAGCGAGAGATATTATCTTCTATAAAAAGTAAAATTGTTATAAGGAAAAAGATCCTGAGTATCGAGCAGTAATAAAAAAACAACAGGGCGAATTGCTCTGTTGTTTTTTTATTCTTTTGATTCTTTAAATGGTTCTACTTTTTTGACATCGCCAATTTTTATTCCCATAACAGGAGAGGACTCAGATTCGGAGACAAATAGCATGCCGTCTTCAAGTCCTTCGATAAAAACTGCACTTACCCTTAATGCTCCGCTTGGTTCTGAAACAGTTAATTCTGCCTTAGACCCTTTTTCAAATGCCGACTCTAATTCATCTAAAATTTCTTTTACTGGTCCCTCTGGTTGTTCTTCGTCTGATGATCTTAAATTTTCTGACATAGTTTTTATGACTTTATTATTTTTTCTTCCAATTCAGTTTTTCTCGTTTCTAATTCGTCTTTTACTTTTAAAAGTAATTGAAAATCTTTAACTATTTTTTGAGCTTTTTCTCTGGTCTCGTCTTGTTCGGCAAAACTGATTGCTTCCATCGGGCATAGATTGGCACAGGTTTGGCAAGCCACCATGCAATTAGTCGGGTTGGCGACTTTTGATTTTTTCTTTTCGTAATCAAACTTATACACGCCTCTACCACAAGAGGTAGTACACATCCCACAACCGATACATTTTGATTCGTCAATTACTGGATTCCACTGAATTTTCTCACGGTCAACGCCGTGAAATTTTGCAAATTTTGGGTCTTGTTTTTGTTGTTCTGACATAGATTTAATTAGATTAATTAATAAAATATTTTATTAAAAATTGCATATAATAAATTCCTGTTAAAATAAAAATTGAAGCCACTCCGTAGCGCAACCACTTCTCTATTTTTTGAACGGCGCTAAATACTTTGCCGACTACCTGCATACTAAAAGCAAGAAGCACTGCAAAAACTATTACCGGCAAACCAGTTCCTAAAGCAAACAGAGGAGGCAATAACAATCCGCCAACCGATTTAAAAGTCAGTGGGACAAGAACGCCAAAAAACATTACACCGCTGTAGGGGCAGAAAGCTAAAGCGAACATCATACCTAAAGCCAACGATCCCAAATATCCTTTATTTGATAGCCATAATTTAATTTTCTCAATCGCCTGATTATTATTCTTTAAATTGATTTTGATAATCCCGAACATTATCAAGCCAATAGCTATAAGTACCGGCCCTAAAACCTTGTCTCCCCAGCCCTGAAATATTTTTGAAACCTGAAACGAAGAGAGGCCGAAATAAATTAAAGTAGCCAGCAAGGTATAACTTATTCCTCTGCCCAAGGTATAAAAAAGCCCAGACAAAATTGTGTGTTTAGGAGTTTTTATTTCTTTTGAGATATAAGCTACGGCAGTAATGTTTGTTGCCAGAGGACATGGACTAATAGATGTTAAAATTCCAAGCAAAAATGCTGTTAATACAGGAATATTGTAATTGCTAATTAAGGCGTTTATAAACTCCATATTTTATATTCCCAAAATAGTATTTAATTTATTTGATAGATAGTCCTTAAACTTATCGGCAGTCCCACCGGCAAGTTGCCAAACCATTGTATCCTCTTTTATATTATCCTGCCCGTTCACAATTGCATTTATAAAAAGGACCGAACCACCAGCTTGAAACTTTTCGGTTAATACTTTGTTTTCGGGTAAATCAATGTTGATTTCTCTAAAATCTATTTTCCCTGATTTTAACTGTTCTGGGAATCTTTCTTCTACTGTGGCTTTTGCCAATTGCCCAATTCTAATGCAGGTCGGACAACGTTGCGTTGCGTGAAAAAGAAATACTTCAACTTTTTCAGCTCCGGGGCAAGATTGTTGCGGCCCACAGGTGGAGGATATATTATTTTTAATGTTCTGACTGTCTGCTATTGCTTCAGACGATTTGGGTGAACCTGAACTTAAAATAGCCAAAATTACTAAAACTCCAACACCGATTACAGACCCAAGAACGATTTTTTTACTCATATTTTTTTATTTTAAAATTATATTAAATAAAAACCCTGTAAACATTATTCCGATGCCGACAATGCCAGCAAAAATAAGAATAAGTTTTGTTTTCATAACTTTCTTTAAAATCATAAACTCTGGCAAGGACAAGGCTGTAACCGACATCATAAAAGCCAACGTTGTGCCCATAGCTACACCCTTCTCAGTTAAAGCAGAAACAAGAGGAATAATTCCAGCTGCATTGGAATATAGTGGAATACCAATAATAACAGCCAATGGAACTGCGTACCACTTGCCTGCTCCGGCATATTGGGCAAGGAAATCAGCAGGGATGTATCCGTGTATCCACGCCCCAACGCCAATTCCAACAAGCACATATGGCCAAACCTTTTTAAGAATATCTAAAGTGTAATTTTTAGCGTAAGCAATTCTTTCTTTTCGAGACATGCTCGGCAAATCAACATTACCATTCACACTGGTTTGAAATACAAATGGCTCTACCAAATTTTCTACCTTCATTTTACCGATGAGCATACCGGATAAAATGGCGATTAAGAGACCGCTTACGATATAAATAATAGCGATTTTCCAGCCAAAAAGACCGAGAAGCATGATGAGAGCCACCTCGTTAATCATTGGAGAAGCCACAAGAAAAGAAAAAGTAACTCCAAGCGGAACTCCAGCCTGCACAAATCCCAAAAATAACGGGATAGCCGAGCAAGAGCAAAATGGCGTAATAATTCCCAAAAGTGAGGCGATAATATTGCCAGTGTATTTATTCTTATGAGATAATACTTTTCGTATTTTTTCCGGTGGCAAATATGACCTAATTATTGAAACAGCAAAAATGATTACTGTTAAAAGAATAAATATTTTTATTGTGTCAAAGATAAAAAAATCTACAGCACTGGCCAGCAAAGTTTTTTGTGCAATATTAAAAACATTATATGTCATCCAATCGGCCAATAATTGCAAGGGATAAAAAATATCCATATTATTTTGTATTCTCTTTTATGGTTTCCTTAATTTTTTGAACATCCGGCAAGTATCCGGCTATTACAGCTTTTCCGTTTATTACTAAAACAGGGCTGGACATTACGCCCATTTTTACAATCTCTTGAATATCTGTGATATATTCAACCTCTGTTTTTAACCCAAGCTCGGCTACAGCTTGCTTTGTTGACTCAAATAGTTTTCTGCAAGTTGGACAGCCAGATCCCAATACCTTAATTTTTGTGCTATTGCTCATATGTTTATATAAATTTATTTAATAATTTTATGTTATTTTTAACGACGCTTTGATTTAATTTATAGAATATTTTTAACCCATCTCTTCTTGATGAGATTAACCCAAAATCCTTTAAAACCTTTAAGTGATGGGAAGTAAGATTCTGCGGTAATTTTAAATGTTCCCAAATCTCGCAAACGCACATTTCCTGCTTTTTAAGAATACACAAAATCTTCAGGCGATTTTCTTCTGATATGGCCTTCAAAAAATCAGCGGATTCTCTTAAATCCCCCTGCATCTTTTTATTTTCGCAACATTTTATTTTCATAGAATTA
>Ga0315293_10002599_pt1:5000-17347 | contig 17347 bp, 12 predicted proteins | sample YL17G13_20_MG_FD_203071 | JGI IMG/M metagenome (GOLD analysis project Ga0315293, IMG submission 203071) | Sediment microbial communities from Yellowstone Lake, YNP, Wyoming, USA - YL17G13_20 | ecosystem: Environmental > Aquatic > Freshwater > Lake > Sediment | place: USA: Wyoming...
CAATCGCCTGCGTACCGTTGCCGATCAGCCTTTTCACCTCTTCATCGCTGCCCACGGCCACGAACTTGCCGTCGTGAATGGCGACAGCCTGCGCCCAGGGCATGCTCTTTTCAACCGTGAATATCTTGCCGTTGAACAGGACCAGGTCGGCCATCAGTCCTCCCTCAGCCGCGACGAGAACGGTAAAACCCGATATGATAAACAACACCAATCCTGCGAACAATATTTTTTTCATAAAATAACTCCTTGACCTTTGCCGAATAGTGCCTATTTCCCGAATTCCGCATTTTCCCATATTGCCTAAGCCCAGATTCAAAGTCAAGGACCGGACTAGTTTATCCCCCCTCAGGTGGCAGACAACACCGATCATCCGCCTATCCCGGCGGATTTGATCGGTTTGTGCTGCCCCCGCCTTCGGCACCCCCCTTACCCGGAGGGTTGTCTCACTAAATAGATGATTTTGACTAATAACACGACCTAATGAAATCATACCAACACTATGTTTTTGGCAATTTCGGGAAGCCACCAAAAACATCTAGTGTTGGTATAGTCACACTGAATGGTTTCAGCAGCTGGGAGAAATTACTGAAACCATAGTGTGACTATAGTGAGAACAACCAAGGGGGGGGATAAGGGGGGATCAGGGATCAGAATAAACCACTTATTCCTGTTGCTTTTTTGCGGATAGAGCCTCAATGATTTTTTCGGCGGTGATGGGCATGGATTTGATGCGGATGCCCAAAGCGTCTTCCACGGCGTTGGCGATGATCGGCGCCGCCGGGATCATGGTATGCTCGCCCATGCCCCTGGCCCCGAACGGACCGTCGGGTTGGGCGACTTCGATAAAGATCGGCATGACTTCGTCGGGAATATCCATGGCGGTCGGGATCTTGTAGTCGGAAAAATTGGGATTCAACAGCTTGCCCTTTTCGTCGAAACGCATGTCCTCGTACAAGACCGTGGCCAAGCCCTGCAGCAGTCCGCCCGTGACCTGCCCTTTCAGCAGGTCGGGATTCAGCGCCTTGCCCACGTCGACGGCCAGCACCGCTTTGAGTACCTTGATCTTGCCGGTCTGCTTGTCGATCTCGATGGTGATGCCGCTGGCGCCGACGGTGTAATGCACGTTGGGATGACCGCCCTGTCCGGTCTCCGGGTCGCTCGTGGCCGAAGCGAACTCGGGCATGAACATGCCCCGGCCGACGATCGGCCCGCCGCGGTAGGTGCCGTCCTTCTGGCCGATACCGCTGATGACGAAATCCTTGAGCGGCAAAGCCCAGCCCGGGTCGCGCTTGGATTTCACCTGCTCGCTTTCCAGGTAGAGCGCCTCCCGTTCCTTTCCCAGCGCTGAGGCGATGATGTCGAATATCTGCTCGCGGGCGTCCAGGGCGGCCCTTTCGACGGCCCGGCCGCAGCCCCAGGTGATATGCGATGCGACCGTCTGCCATTCGTAAGGGTTGCGATCGGTATCGGGGGTTTCTACCCTGATCTTTCTGGGTGGCACGGTCAGGATTTCGGCGGCGATCTGGGCCATCACCGTCTGATAGCCTTGGCCGATCTCCATGGCCGAGGCAAGTATGTTCAGGCTGCCGTCCTCGTTGAATTTCAGGAAGACCGTCGAAGCGGCGTTGGGCGGCATTGCCGGAGCCTTCCAGAAGAGGGCGAAGCCCTTGCCAATCGCCTTGCCTGGGTCCTTGCTTTTGCTTTTCTTATCCCACTCTATTTCCGCGGCCACGCGGTCGATGCATTCGACCAGTCCGCTGGGATTCATCGCGGCGCCGTAGGCCAGGGCGTCTCCAGGGCGGATGGCGTTCTTCCTGCGGAAGGCCACGGGGTCGATGTTCAGCTTTTTTGCCACTTCATTTATGTGGGACTCCAAGCCGAAAATGAATTCCGAGTAGCCGAAACCGCGGTATGGACCGCCGGGAGGCAGATTGGTATAGACGCAAACCGAATCGATCTTCACGTTGGCGACGCGGTAAGGGCCGGTGGCCGAGAGGCCGGCGGCGTTGACCACATTGGCGCCGTATTCGACGTACGCGCCGGCATCCCAGTGCAGGGTTTCCTCCAAAGCCGTTATCGTCCCGTCGTTCTTGACCCCCAGCTTGATGGTCGCCTTGACCCCTTGCCGCTGGTAGGTATTGTAAAACTCCTGGGCCCTTGACCAGAGGATTTTTACCGGGCGGCCTTTGACCGAAGTGGCCAGGGCGGCGGCCAGGATCTCCATCGATACGCCGGCCTTGCCGCCGAATCCGCCGCCGACAAAGGGGGTGATGACGCGCACATCCTTATGGGATAAGCCCAGGGGCGCCAGGGCTTCGCTGAACAGGTGCCGTTGAGTAAAGGGGGACTGGGAAGCGGTCCAGACCGTCAGTCGTCCCGCATGATCGAATAAACCGACGGCGCCGTGCGGTTCGATGGCGCAATGGGCATAGCGGGGAACCGTGTAGGTATCCTCGAAAACCAGGTCGGCTTCGACGAAGCCTTTTTCCACGTCACCTTTCCTGATTTTCCGGAAATGAGCGATATTGGTCCCGGCCTTGGGGAAAAACCAGGGCACATGCTGGTACTCCGCCAGGTCGGGATGGATCAGCGGCGCCTCGGCCGCAAGAGCGTCCGCGGTATTCAGAACCGGCGGCAGCTCGCTGTAGTGGACCTTCACCAGGCCGGCCGCGCGCAAGGCCGCGGCCGGGTCGCGGGCGATGACCGCGGCCACTTGCTCGCCGACGAAGCGCACCCGGTCCTGGGCAAACACAAAGCGGTCGTGCATGTACAAGCCGAATTTAAATGGGAAATCCCGGCCGCTGACGATTTTTACGACCTCAGGAATAGCCGCGGCCGCGGCCGTGTCGATTGCGTCTATGCGGGCATGGGCCCGGGTGCTTTCCACGATAGCGGCATACAGCAGATTCGGGCCGAATTCAAGGTCGTCAACAAACTGGGCGGCGCCGGAAATCTTCGCTTCGCCGTCCACCCGCACCACCGGTCGGCCGATGTATTGGTAATCCGCCATGGCTATTTCTCCTGGCCCGCGTGGGCCTCGACGGCCTCGATGATCGGGATGTAACCGGTACAGCGGCACAGGTTTCCGGACAGGGCTTCCTTGATCTCGTCCCGGTCCGGACGAGGATTTTTCTCCAGCAGTTCGCTGACCGACAGGATGACCCCGGGAGTGCAAAAACCGCACTGGAAGGAATTATGGACCAAAAAGCTCTTTTGCAGGGCGGTCAGTTCACCGCCCGGCATCAACCCCTCCAGGGTCTTTACCTCGTGCCCGTCCACTTCCACGGCCAGCACCAGGCAGCTCCGCACCGTGCGGCCGTCGATCATGACGGTGCAGGAACCGCAGTCGCCCCGGTCGCAGCCGCACTTCGGGCTCTTGACCCCCAGTTTATCGCGCAGCATTTCGAGTAGGGTCAGGTTGGAACGCAGCTCGACGCTCCTTTTCTCGCCGTTCAAAATAAAATCAATATGTTGGTTCATGTTTTTGATCCTTGCCCGTCACAGCAGCCTTTCACCATAGCGCGGGCCTCCGCCGGCCAACCGCTCGCTGGCAGCCCTGAGCGACCGTTCCAGCATTATCCGGCACATGTGCAGCCTGTATTCTTTCGTCGCCCGCAAATCGGTGATGGGGGAGATCGAGGCGGCGACCAGGGTTTGGGCGTCGGCGAAAAGTCGGGCGCCGGGTTCTTTGCCGTTGAGCAGCTTTTCGATCCGGCTCGCCCTGAACGGGACTGGGGCCACAGAGCCGAAGGCGACACGGTAGCGGTTGCCCTCCAAGACCATGACCAGCACGCTGGCCTGCGCCAGGTCTTCGCCGGCGTACCTCCCCAGCTTGATGAAACAGCCGGCATGCTTTCCCTCGGGAAGGGGGATGGTCAAGCCGCTGACGATTTCACTCGGCTGGAGCGCGGTTTTCCTGGGCCCCAGGAACCACTTGGCGATGGGGATCTCCCTTTTCCCGGCCTTGCCGATCGTGGCGACAATGGCGTCATAGGCCAGCAGCAGCGGTCCGCTATCCAGGCAGGGAACGGCGGAGCAAATATTGCCGACCATAGTGGCCCGGTTGCGGATACCCGGCGAACCGACCGTTCTGGCCGTTTCCACGATCACCGGGAAATGGCGCCTGACCACTTCCGCTTCGATCAACTCGGAAAAGGTCACCAGCGCCCCGATGTGCAGCCGGTTCCTGGAGAAGGAGATTTTGTGCAACGCCTCCAGCCCCTTGATATCGATCAGCGCCTCGGGCTTTGCCAAGCCATCCTTGAGAGAGTTGAGCAGGTCGGTGCCGCCGGCGAGAATGGCCGGCTTTTTGTACCTGGCGAGCCATTTCAACGCCTGTGCCATAGTGGCCGGTTTGATATACGCGAATTCGTTTATGATCGGCACGGTCACCTCGGCTTATTTCATTGCGTCGGCAACATGGCCACGATGCGGCACATGGACGACTCGAGTTCGATACCGCGCAGCGGGAAACAGCCGATCCAGGCCCGCTGGTTGCTAAGCAGATCGATGTCTCCGGCCAGGTTTTCAGCATGGACGATTTTTTTAGGGAAAAGCTTGATATGCATGACCTGGTAGTATTCAGCCGGCGTGAAAACGTCGTCCCAGCTCCGGCCGGGGAATTGTTCCAGCAGTTTTTTTTCGGCTTCAATGAACAGATCGGGGTGCCACTTGCGGATGATCGTATTCATGGGGTGGTCGGCGCTGCCGCAGTCCACGCCGATCCATTTTATTTTCATATCCATGACCCACTGGTGAAAACCCGGCCCCGGCCCGGGATGTTTCACGAAATAACGAAGTTCATCCGATCCCTCCTGGTCCCAGGAGTACTTATGATAGCCGGTGTTGATGATCAGGATGTCGCCTTTTTTAATTTCGGCCTTCCGGGTCAGCATCTCCGGGGTATACAGGCTGTAGTCGCTGACTTCGGCGGAGATATCAACCACCACTCCCGGCCCGATCCATTCGTTCATCGGCACATCACCGATGCTCCGGCCGCAGGCATGGAAATGGATCTCGCCGTCCATGTGGGTCCCCACATGGTTGCTGGTTGTGATGATCTGTCCGTTCGCTCCTTGCCCCATATACGCGCCGGCGATACGCTTGAAATACTGGATGCCGAGCGGCATATAGCTGGGCCAGGGCGGAGTGTGAATGCTCAATCTCTGGGTCAAATCGAAAACCTTGACCCCGGCCATGAAATTCAGAAACGCTTCGCTATTCATCTTCATCGTTTTTTCTCCTTGCCTTTGCATCGAGCGGCTAAAGCCGCGTAGGCTTTCAAAAACGGCTCGGCCGGGGCGCTGAGAACGCCGGCGCCGACCTGGCCCAGCCCGGCTTTTTTGTGGGCCACCCCGGTATCGATGAAGGGCAGTATCCCCGTATCGATGACTTTCACGACATCGATGCCGGTCGGCGTTCCCCGGAAATCGAGATAAGGTATTTGATAGGCGTTGTTTTCAGCCGCGGTGATCTCATACATTTGCCGAGTGGTGCGGACGGCATCGGCGCTGCTGCCACCGACGAATTGCACGATGGCCGGCGCGGCAGCGATGGCGAATCCGCCCAGCCCGTTGGTCTCGGTAATGGCCGAGTCGCCGATGTCGGGATTGGCGTCAGCCTTGCTGAAACCGGGGAAAAACAGGGCGTCCGGGACCGGCGCCGGGCCGCAGAACCATTCGGCGCCGGTTCCCGCCAGCTGGATGCCGAATTCGCTGCCGTTGCGGGCCATGGCTACCACCAGGCTGCTGCCGCTGATGCCGCGGGCGGCGTCCAGGCTGGCCTTACTGGCGGACATGGACAAGTTCAAAAAAAAGTGGTCGTTGCCGTTGATGAACTGGAGGATCGCGGCGGCGGTCTCCGGAGTAGCGGCGCAGCGGATGATGGCCGGCGCCAAGGCCCGGTAAAACAGCGACGTGGCCGCCCGGTTGCGGTTGTGCAGTTCGTCGCCCATGTGCAGGGCCTGGGCGATGATCAGCTTGAGATCGAGCGGGCCGTTCAGGCGCAGGGCCTCGTCCAGGTTCGGGTAGAGGATCTTTTCCATCCAGCGCAGCCTCTGGATGACCTCGGGAGCGAAAGCGCCGTAACGTAGGACCTTGCCCAGGCCTTCGTTCAAGGTGCAGAATGCCAAGTTGCCGGCCGTTGCGTTCTGCACCAGGAAAACCGGCATGGAGGGCGAAACGATCCCGGCCATGGGGCCGACCGCCTGGTGCTCGTGGCAGGGAGAAAATTCTATCTTGCCGGAGGCAGCCAGTTTCCGGGCCGCGGCCGGGGTTTTGGCCCAGCCTTCGTAAAGCAAGGCGCCGATGACGCCGCCTTGCATGGGCCCGCACATACCTTTCCAGTCGACCGGCGGACCGGCGTGCAGGATCATGTTTTTTTTCATTCCCGGGATCACGGCCGACGCCGGCTTCAGTCCCAGCAGCACGGGTTGGGCCGCCAATATTTTTGCCACGGCCCTGGCGTTGGCCTTCTCCCTTCCGGCCTGAGAGGCCGCTAGCATCCGTTTCGCGGTTTCAGCGACCGAAAACGGCGGTTGCCAATCGACCTGAACGTGGCTGACATTTTTTTCATTCAGGGCATTGCGGAAGGATTCCAGCCCGATGTTGACGATGCGCAATTCTTCGTTAAGAATTTCTTTCATGCCCGTTTCCCCTGGAGTTCAGCGATGAACAGGGCCAGCTGGCTCGCCTCCGCGTTGGATTCCAGGACTTCGGCGCCGTTTCGCTTCAGGCTTTCCACGATCCGGCTCCGGTTCTGGGGGTCCTGGTCGGTGCCGGTCACCGAGAAAAGCAGCGGCAGGTGCCTTCCGGAAGCGGCGGCGGCTTTGCGGCAGGCGCGCATGGCCGGGATGATCTCGGCCAGCGGGTCCTGGTTGGCCCCGTAGCCGAGCACCAGGTCCAGCAGGAGGAGGGCGGTTTCCGGATCGCCGGCTTCCTGCAGCATGCGGCGGCTGCGCATGGAAAAATCGATCATGGGATGCAGCCGGCCGGCGGTGAACTCGTCTTCGCCCAGGTCAAGGAAAGTATGCCGGTCGCTTTTCAGGCTGTTCTTCAATTTCCCCACCGAGTGCAGCGGGACGTTGGAAAAGAGACCGGGGACCCGGCCGCGGAAAACGACCTGGGCCTCGCTGCAGAAGGTCCCGCCGGTATAGAGAGCCCGGACGTATTTTTGTTGGGATTGCAGTCTGCGGGCAATGGCCAGGGCCATGCTTCTCAGCTCCGCATCCCGGCCGGCCAGCTGTTGTTTCACATTTTTCACCGGGTCCCCGTGCCAGAGGGCGATGGCCAGCTTAGCGCCTTCTGCCAAAGTGGACGCCGCGTAGATGTTTTTTCCCTTGACCATGCCAGCCTCGCCTCCCAAAAAGACAACGACGACCGGTTTGCTTACTTTTCGCAGTACCTGGGCGATCTTTTTCTGAACCGTTTGGTCGGGCGGTTTGGCGACCAGAAGCATGATTGTGGTTTTTTTATCGGCGGCGAGGGCTTCAATGGCGGAACTGAACATGATGCCGCCTACCTCTTCTTTCAGGTCGCGGCCGCCCGTGCCGATGGCCTGGGAAATTCCGGCCCCGGCGTTGGCGATCAGCGAAGTCGTTTCCTGCAAACCGGTCCCTGCGGCGGCCACGATGCCGATGGCGCCCCGCGGAACCGCATTGGCGAATCCAAGGGGGACGCCGTTGATGATGGCCGTTCCGCAATCAGGCCCCATGAGTAGGAGCCCGCGCTCACGGGCCATTTTTTTCAATTCAACCTCCTTTTCCAGCGTCACATTGTCGGAAAAAAGAAAGACGTGCAATCCTTTTTGCAGGGCTTTTCGGGCTTCAACGCCGGCATAGCGGCCAGCGATCGAAATCATGGCCAGGTTGGCCCCGGGCAAGGCAGCAAGCGCTGATTCGAGACTCGAGGGGTTCGAAGCACTCGGGTCAGCGGCCGGGTGGCGGCTGTCATGCAGATAGCCATCCACGCGAACCAGGGTCTGCGCGGCAATTTTTCCCGACCGGGCTTTGACGGCGACAAGCAGATCGCTGTCCTTGGCCCTTGAGAACTCTTCGACAAAGAGTCCCGAGGCTTTCAGGATCGCCTTATTTTCGCGGCTGGCTATAATCAACCCGGCATCGATCACCCCGCTTTCGCCGGTGATCCTCTGGGCGATCCGCATCAGCGTTACCGAATCAAAATACTCGCCCCGTTTGACCGCTCCTTTCACCACCATTTGTCCCCCTGGTTGCGGATGAGTTTTTTGAATGTCAGCAATATGCCGATGCCGAAGTCGATTCCCGATGAATGCCCGATGGTTTGCAGTTTGGTTGCGCAGTGGCAAATCTCTTCTTCCTCGCCATAAACGAGCGCTGCCAGCAAGTCTTTTATTTTTCCGATGGCCCGGCCCTCTCCGGCATAAACGAGCATCGTGTTGGAAAAGGGGTTCTTGCCTATCGCAAGCTTTAACGCCGCCCGGATGGCCGGCGAAAAATCGCGCTTGAAAATTCTTTGCCCGCAGTGCAGCGCCAGCAGGACGCCGCCGATGAAATCGTCGCCGCTTGGCGTCAGGCCAAAGCCCAGCCCCGTGAGCATTTTGATGCCGGGCAGGAAGTCGGGACTAAAAACCATTCGGCTTCCTTCGCAAAAGCGTGTGGCCATAGATTTTTCCAAGGCGGAGCGCCAGCGGGTCTTGCGCTTTTGCTCAAGCAAAAACGTCAAACTTTTCGGCACTCCCACTTCTCCGAGGCAATGCTCGAAATAGTGCAGATTAGCGTCGAAACGCTCACGATTGATGGCGCCGTCCAAGTCCATCCTGGAATCGTAACGGCAGGAAGAACCGAACGGGATGTGACGGTCGTCAAGCAAAAGCCAGTCATCGCTAATGGCCAAATGCTCAACCTTTTGCATATCGAGCCCGGAGATGATGATATGGCGGGGCCCGGGGCCGACTGCCCGATCCACCAGAGCTACCATGGAATGACCGTTAGAAAAATTTACCGCCCGCTTGAATCGGGAATGACATTGATAATCGCCTTTTTTCAAGTTGTCGCCATAACTCTCGAGTCTGATCATGCCTGGTAGAATGCCCAATCCGGATTTTTACTGTATTCGCCGCTGCACACAACTTCAGTCATTCGCTGACATTAGACCAAAATACTATAAAAGTAAAGTGAAATGCCGGTGAAAATTGACTGACTTCTACTTGAACTCCAGGGCCCCGAATGGGTCCACGCCAGTTCTTAGAATTTGAATTTCTTTTTGGGTCGGTGCGGCAATTTCCTGCAGGTTTTTACTTATCAGAAGCTCAAAGCCTGTTTCTTCCTGCACCTGTTTTGCATCGATGCCCGGGTAGAGCTTCAGCAGTTCCATCCTTTTGCTTTTTGCTTCAAACCCCATGATCCCCAGCGTGGAGATTACTCTGTATGGGCCCGTATTTTCCGGCAAGCCGGCAAGCTCTCTGGCATTTCCTCCGCTTAAATACCCCGGAGTCGTGACAAAATCTATCTTGGGAATGAACCTTCTTTTTTCATGCTTCATGATAATCAAGGTGTGGGTGCACAATGAGCCGATGTCATTGGCTCCGCCCGAACCGGGAAAGCGCATTTTCGGGTTCGCATGCAAGCCGATGACCGTACTGTTCAGGTTCCCGTACATGTCGATCTGGGCCCCGCCCAGAAAACCATATTTGACTACGCCCCTCGCCGCCATGGACATGATGCCGATCATCGAGGCGGCCTCGACCGCCCTTTCGGCGGTGATCCCTTCGCCGACGGTCAACGGCAAACGGGGGACCTTCTCCGGTCCTATTCCGCCCGCCTCAAAGCACAGGAGCAGCCTGGGAGCATGCGTTCTTTGGGCAAAAAGCGCCGCCGCAACCGGAAGACCTGTGCCCACGAGAACCGCTTCTCCGTCTGGAAGCTCTTTCCCGGCAGCAATAATCATCAAGTCCGTTAATGTATATTTTGCGCTTTCCATTTCATTTGTTCCAAATATCTTTTGCCAGCGGCGGTTTTTCCTTGTGCTGGGCGATTTTTTTCAACTGCGCCAACTTTTTAGCCCCGGCAGCCTTTTGCAAATAGTCTTCCCATCCGGACGTCTCGTAATAGTATCGGGCAAGATGCTCTTCCAACTTGGCCAGATCATATGTACTCTTGATATAATCCGCGATAAAGCTCTCGTCAAACCAATACAAGCCCGGCATCTCGCAGGGGTACGAACCCATGCGGCTTTCCACGACCGCGTCAACATAATAGTATGGGATGACCGTTTTGTCCGGATCACTCAGGAAAAATTCCTCGTCTACGATTTCTTCCGCCGAAATAATCACTCTGCGCGAAGCCATGGCCGCGTCATCGTCAACAATCACCATTCCTTTGATAAACGCGTTACCATACTTGTCGCATTTATTCACATGAATGATCGCGACATCAGGATAAAGCGCTGGCAGCGCACAATACTTTTTATGGGTAAACGGGCAAACGATTTCCTTGGCTCCGCTATAGTTGAATGTATCGGTGTTCAACATGAACCGCGCTGGAATAAACGACAAGCCCATGGCGGCCGCCTTCAAGCGCCAGGCAAAACTGGCATTGCTCCACTCGCTGACTTTTAATTTTCCTTCTTTGATGAGGCGCGGGCCGGTCGCGCTTCTCAGCGGCCGAAATTCATGCCCAAACGAATAAGCCACCTCGATCTTGGCAACGCATCCACCGGACAGGAGAACATCCACGTCGTGACTGGTCGTATGCCCGGCCAAAACAAGATTCTTTTTCTTTTGCCTGACGATCTCATAGATGGCAGACATGGAGGTTCGTACCTGTCCGAATCCGCCAAGCTTTACATAGGAGCCATCTTCCACGTGTTGGGATACGGCTTTTTCCATTGTGGTACGCTTGTCCACTTTCAGCAAGGATTTGTTTTCCTGTATCCAGGCCCTGAACTCGTCCGGATCACACTTCCCCCAGCTCGGTATCTGACCCGCCCTTAACTCATTTTGCCCATTCATGTTTTTCAAGATCAATCCTCGGTCCTGTTCACCCAGTCTTTAAAGGAAGGAAGCAGTGCCTTGAAGTGCGCAGTATCGGACCTTCCTAGCAGTTCATAGGCGATCATTTCCGACGTAGCCACAACGGCCCCGCACCTGGCGATCCGATCCAGGCCTGCATTCCAATCCACTTCTTTCCTGGAGCTAACGCCATTGGCTGCCACATGAACATTGTAACCAAGATTCAGTGCAGCGATCGCTGTTTGCAAAATGCAGATATGGGTCTCGCAGCCAACCAGCAAAATATTCTTAAGGTTCTTATGTGCCTGGATTGCTTTTTTGATCGCCGGATCTCCGAAACAACTGAAAATTTCCTTTGAAAAAACCGGGACATCTTTCAGTTTCACTGCCAGCTCCTGGACCGTGGGTCCTATCCTCTTCGGATTGTGCTCGGTAACAACCATGGGAATATTTAACTCCCTGGCTACAGCGACTAATAATTTTGTTGACTGCAGCACCCGGCCAGAATGTTTTAAAAAAGGCAAAAACTTGTCTTGCAGATCGATGATCAACAACAAGCAATCCTCCGGCAATATTATTTTTAAATTATTGTTTTTTTCCATGCGCCCATTGTAATTAAAACCGGCAGGCATTGCAATCCCGAGCACGCCCTCCCGGACCGATGTTGCCATGGCAATGCGCCATATTGACTATGAATACCTGAATGTATAAAATCAATTCCCTGAGTCGATGACTTGCCGGCGCTTGGCAAGTTCCGGCTTTGATTGGCAAAGGAGGATCGATGAAAAAGAGAGAGCTCGTCCTGGTTTCACTGACCATAATGATCCTGTTGTCTGCCTGCGGCAACGATAAGGGCGCGGCTGCCGCCGAAAATGCGATCCCGGTTGCCTCAGGCAAACCCTTTGACTGCAACTATTTCACCATGACCGTGGCCGAAGGCTGGGAGGCCGGGCCGCTGACGTTCGGCATGGTCAACGTCCTTCCGAAGGGCGAAGTCAGCCCGGGCCTCTATTTCAAGTTCGAGGGCGACGGCAACGCGGCCGGCACGGCTGAAGGCTCCATCCGCTCGATGATCCAGAACTACGGCGGTTCGCCGCTTACCGACACGACCATCGCCGGCATCGGCTTCAAGACCACCACCTACAGCTACAGCGGCATGACCCAGACCATGCACGTGGCCTATCGCAACGGCAGCAAGATCACCATCACCCTCGAAGGGGTGAACGCCAAGGACAATCCGGAAATAAAGGCCATGCTCACAACATTGGTATTGAAATAGATTCTCATCGAGGACCTTAATTTATTATAGTTGGCTCTTTTTTATTTCAACAAATAATCCAAAAGCAACTATTGCAATTTCA
>Ga0315293_10002600_pt1 | contig 17341 bp, 30 predicted proteins | sample YL17G13_20_MG_FD_203071 | JGI IMG/M metagenome (GOLD analysis project Ga0315293, IMG submission 203071) | Sediment microbial communities from Yellowstone Lake, YNP, Wyoming, USA - YL17G13_20 | ecosystem: Environmental > Aquatic > Freshwater > Lake > Sediment | place: USA: Wyoming | collected...
GCGCCGCAAGCACCGCCGCGGCCCCCGCGCTGCCCCGTCCGCCGACCCGGCTGTCGGCGACGATGACGAAGGACGCCTCCGGCGGCGGCCGGATGCCCGGCCGCACCACGTGGAACGTCCAGGCGGGCCGTGTGCCCGGCACGAGCCAGCGCCGGGCCTCGTACAACCAGTTCAGCGTGAGGCTCGCGGGGCAGACGACCAGGACGGAGCGGATCTCCTGATCGACGTTGACGACGCCGAGCGCCTCCGGGGACTTACCGCAACCCATTTCGTCGCTCAGCAGCGTCCGCTTCCGGCCAAGAGCGTAGGCGACCGCAGCCCTCTGGAACGGCAGCAGGGCGAGGCCATCCGGCGTCGGCACCGCGATGTCGGCGTCCGCTGCAGCCGACGCCTCGACGTCCCGCACGGCTGAGGCCATCCGCTCGCGGGCCGCCTGGTCGGCGTATACCTCGAGCGCCGATGCCTTGTCGGCATCCGGCGTCCACCAGGATCGCCCGATGCCAGCGGCGCACGCCGCGCACCCGGTCTTGCAGCCGCCGCCGTGCCACCGGAAGCCTGCGGCCTTGGGCGCGTCCTTCGTGTGGAAGTCGCCCTTCCACACGAAGATGCCGCCGACGAAGGTGAGGAGTCCGTCGATCACTTCCGGGCCTCCCGGATCTCGCGAACCTCGATCATCAGGATGCTCACCGCCGTGCGCAGTTCGTCGATTGCCTCGTAGACCGAGGGATCCATCCTGCGCCATCCGCCGCGCGCCATCGCCGTCAGACGCTCCTCGACCTTCCCGAGGTGCAGGTTGCAGGCCTCGATGCGGTCCATCGTCGCCGACGGAGCGGGATCCTCCGGCGGCCCGGGGATCTCCGGGCGCGGCAGGTCGTCGCGGATGGGGGCGAAGTTCCGGCAGCCGTGCGGCGCGTCGATGGGCCCGGCGACCGGACGGTACCGGGTCCGACAGTGGTGGTAGCCGAGGCGGAAGGTGCAGAGTCCGCAACTGTCGCACCCGACGACCGCCGGCGTCGTGGCCATCAGGTCGTCGTGGTGGAGTCCCCTGGCGCTCTGTACCAGCAGCAGGATGGCGGTCTTCGCCTCCTCGCACTCGCCCTGCGTTGCCCGCTTCTCCTGGTCGTCTTCCCGGTCGCGGATCTCGTCGACGTACGCCGAGATCGCCGCGAACAGGTCGCTTCCGTAGCCGTGGACCGCCTCCTCGAACTCGTGGGGACTCTGCGCGCCGACCCACCTCGTCCACAGGTTCAAGGCCCGCCCATCGCTGATCGTTCCCATCGCCGTCCTCCTTACTTTCCCTTCGCCCCGGCCGCTCGGCGGCTGATCCGCAGCGCCACGGTCAGGATCTCCCGCGCCTCGTCCGGCGAGCAGCGCAGGAACGCGCGACCCTGCGGTCCCGGCAGCACGAACGCCAGATGCCCCTCGTAGTCGACGTCGACGTGCGGTCCGTTCCAGAGCCGATCGCCCATCGCCCGGGCGACGTCGCACGTGTTGTCCTCGGCACCGAGCTGCTCGTCGATGGACCAGGCGATGCCCTGGTTCCGGTCCGCGCGGGCCTTTCCCACGACCGCCGCCGCCCGCGCCTTGGCCTGGTACGCCGCCTCGACGACCACGTCCGCGGCGATGATGTCGAACGGGAAGCCTGCCTTGGCCTCCGGGCGGGTCTTGGCCTCGCCGCAGAGGTGGTACTTGATGCGGAGGCGCCCGGTCTCGCGGTGACGCCAACTATCCGACTCCATCTCCGCGTAGATGCGGACGGCGACCGCCGTGCCGTCGACGACGATGGCGTGCGGCTCGCGGTCCGTCGATCCCCACATGTCCTCGTAGCCGATCTCGACGGCGTGGCCGGACTTCCTGCAGGCCTCCGCGAGCGCCTCGTAGGCTGCGGCGACCCGCGCGTTCCTCTGCTCCATCTGCTCCTTGCTCATCGTCTCCTCCACGCCTTCCCGTTCCCGATCGGCCGCCGGACCCGTCATCCCATATCGCAGGGGCCGAGGGGCTGGTGTTGCATCGGACAGATATTCTCGTACGCCGATTGCGCCTCGGATGCGGCATTTCCAAGGGTATCACCAACGCCGCGGAGTTCGCGGCAGACCTCTTCCGTCGCGCTCTGCCACCGTCTTGTGTTCACCTTTCGTACTACCGAGTCGATCATCGTGATCTGCTCGTGGAGGATCGTCTTGTAGCGCTCGACTGCTTTGGCGAACTCAGCGAGATTGTGACGGTACACCATCGTGTCCTTCGGTCGATCTGAGGCCTTCGGAGTATTCTTGCGGTTCGTCATCTTCTCCTCCTTCCTTCCCGTTCCTGATCGGCCGCCGGAGCGGAGGTAGCCACTCCGGCGGCCTACTGGCCCGGGAGGGCCTACGAATCGCTGCGGGCCTCGGCGGCGGCGCGGTGCTCGTGCATCGCCGCCATCGAGGCCTTCCACTCCTCCAGCATCGCCTGCGCCAGGACTCCGTACGGCCGCTGGTTCGCGTACCAGTCGACCCACGTGTCGGCCTGCTCGAAGGTCAGGGCGCCGGGGCACAGGGCTTCGGCCCACGCCTTCGCGTCGTCGAACAGGCGGCGCCGGACGTCGGGGTCGCCGCGGTACTCGTTGCATCCGCCGTGCCCGTCGTTCATCGCCTCGAGCACGCGCTTCCCGTCGAGCGTCACCCACGCGTGAAACGTCGGGCTGTCGCCGTGCCCGCGGATGGCGCGGTACCCCTCGACGGCCCAGCGGTCTGCCGGCGTCTGCGGGTCGCGAGGCGCCGGGACGTCGGTCGGCCGGAACTTCGTCGCCAGACCGCGCGCCGTGCACTTGCCGCCGTCGACGGCGACCTTCGCGATGCCGTTCGTGATGCGCAGGACGGTGCCGCGCACCGTCTCGCCCGCGATCTCGGTCTCCACTCTGTCGCCCTTGGTCACGTCGCGCCTCCTCCCTTGTTCGGAACCTCGGGCGGTTCGCCCGGCTCGCCCGTCGCGATGTTCCACAACCTCGGACTCCGCACCATGATCTCGTCCAGGGAATTCGCCTCGACGAGTTTCGGCGGCTCCTGCCGTGGGTCGCCAGAGGCGTCCTGCAGCCCGGCCATCGGCGTGCGCCACCGCGAGAACCCGTCGTCGGCGTCCAGGCTGACGCGGTTGCCCTCCAGGACGGCGCGCACCGTGCCGTGTACCCACTTCCCCTTGTGCTGGAACTTGACCCGCGAGCCGGGGAGGAAGACGGGGCCCTCGTACTTCGGTGCCGCCGTCCTCGACTGGAGGAGAGACGCCGTTGGGATCCTGTAGACGAAGCCATCGTCGCCGGAGATGCGCGCGAGGCCGCTCCGGTTGTTGACCACCGTCCCGACCATCTCGCCGCGCTTCGGCGAAGTCCAGCCGACGCGGTCGCCCTTCGCCCACGCGCGGCCCTCGGCTGGTGCGGCGCAGGCGCGGAGCATCTGCGGCTGGACGCGCCAGATCATGCCGTCGTCGCCGACAACCTTCCAGGCCTTCCCGCGCGTGCTGTTCAGGATGCCGCGCACGACCTTGCCGTCGCGCGCGGTGAACTCGACGCGGTCGCCGTCGAACATCACGGGGACCTCGACGTAGGGCTTGAGCATCGAATTCGTCATCCTCGCACCTCCAACCAGATCGGGTCCGCTTCGACGACGTACGCCGTCACCTTGCCAGAAACCACCGACATGCTGTTCGTCAAGCCGCGCCGCGCGATCTCCGCGTTGGCCTCCTCGATGGTGGCGAACGAGGCGGCGTCCTTGCGCCACGCGACCAGCCCCTTCGGGCCGAGGTAGCAGCCGGGGCGCCCGGAGTCGTCGGTCCAGATGCTGAACCTCGTCGTCCCACTCGCCATCGTTGTCGCCTCCTGCCTATATGCCATGCCGGAAGCGTGCCGCGGCGTAACGCCGCGTAACGCCATCTGTCGTGTGGTGTGTGTCTGTGAGTAAGGCGCACAGGGTCACTTGTAGGATACGAAGGACTACGCACGGTTGCTAGGTTTCAGGTGGTGTGAACGTGGCGCACATGGTGTGGCAAGGACGCATCACGTCGTCAGGCCTCCGAAATGGACTTCCTGATCGACTCGACCTCCGCGTCGACCGCCCCGTCGATCGCCGTCCCGAGCCTATCCATGGCAGAGACGTAGCGCACCACGACGGGTAGATGCTTCGCATGGTTCCTGAGCGCCTCCTGGAGCACCACACGCACGAGGGCCATATCCGGGGCGCAGGGACGCGTCAGACCGCCATCATTCCCCTCCCGCTTCCTCCTCTCGCCGCTGTACTCCTCGGGGTGCCGCGCGGCGCGGTCCACCAGCCGGCCGTGGAGCCAGCGGTCGAGGGCTAGGCAGACACGCGGCCGATGGGCGTCCAGGCCGGACTTCGCCCGGCGCCGACGGATCGGTCCCTCCGGTGCCGATGTGCCCGACATCTGCCTGGCGGCGGCGGTGACGTCTGGCTCCAGGTTCCCGGCGGCCACCGCGAGCCGGCGGCTCAGTTCGACCACGGCGTTCCCGCGCAGAGCGGCCGCGGCTCGCTCGGCCGCGGACCTACCCTCCTCGAGCAGCAGCTGCGAGGTGAGCAGGACGCGAGCGAGCTCGGCGTCCCCGCCGCCGTTCCTCTGCTTCCGCAGGCCGGACCTGCGGGCCAGATCGTCGAGCACGGGGCGGAACACAGGGTCGAAGTACACCGTCAGGCTGCGCCTGAACCAGATCGCCTTCGTCTTCTTGGCCATGGGGCGATGGTACGGCCTCTGGCGGCTGCGGTCAAGCGCCGGAGGCCTGGATTAGGGATCCATAATGGCATATATATATGCCATTCAACGTCCAGTGAGTCGTTGACTTCGGCCTCTCGCTGTGCTACGTTTTCTCCATGACGTCGAAACGAACCGCTCCGAAGACCAAGCCCGGAACCGGCCTCGTGGACCTGTTCATCTCGACGCGCCAGGAGCAGCGAGAGGCGCGCCAACTGCCGCAGGAACTGCGCGGACGCAAGTTGCCGCGCGTCTCCCGCGCCCTGCACAACGACCACCCGCTCATGCGCATCCTCGCCGAGTGGCTCCGCGACCCTCCGGCGCCAGCCGATGGCAAGAAGAGGAGGACGTACACGGCCAGGAGCATCGAGACGTACCTCGACATTGCCAGAATCGGCGTCCACTTCGGGGACCTCACGTACCCGATCCGCGGGGCCCAGACCATCGGCCGCTACCGGAATGTGATCAAGGTCTATCGCATCATCGACGCCGTCGTGCGCCGGTTGCGCGAGGTGTCTCCCGGTGCCGCCGTCGACGACGAACTCGGCATCCTGGTCTCCGACCTCATGGCCCGTGTACGAGAGATTCCAGAGCCGTCGGGTCGCGGCACCAGCCCGAAGATCAGGATGACCGGGGACGAGTGGGAGAGGTTCATCGAGGCCGCCGCGGCCATCGAGTCCCCGGCAAGGGAGGCGATGATCGTCCTCTTCACGAGCGGCCTGCGCGTGAACGAGTGGTTCAACCTGGACAGGGAGAAGGTGCGCGAGGTCGGCGGTGGCGGCAAGGTGGTCATCATCGAGAAGGGAGATTGGCGCCGCGTGTGGGAGGCGGCGGAGGAGGCGCAGCCAGTCCTGCTCGAGTTGGCCAAGCATCCGCGCTGGTCCATCGTGCGCGACCTCTTCGGAGACAGTTACCAGCAGGCGTACGCCAAGGTGCGGAGGATCATCGACGACTTGGCGCTCGACGCGGGCATCCGGTCGTACAGCATCCACAAATTCCGCCACGCGTTCGCCGTGCGGGCGCGCAAGGGTGCGAGCCTCGACGCTGTCCAGCAGCTCCTCGGGCACAAGGTGATCACGACGACCAAGGTCTACGTCGAGGAGGCACCTCCAGAGGAGAGGACGGCAGCACTCAACCAAGCGGTTCCGAAGGGACTGATCCCGGAGAGGAAGTAGATGAGAATCGCCTGCGTCTCCGATCTACACGGCAGGGAAGCAACGGCGAAGGTTCCACACCTGCCGCCATTCCCGTGACCCCTACTTCCCCGCCTCCGGCCCCTTCTCCTCGGCCTTCGGCTCGGCCGGCGGCTTGGGCGCGGGCCGCTGCTGCGGCTGCGGCGGGGCGGCCTGCGGTGCCGCGGATCTCGTGACCTTCGCCGCTACCTTGGCGTTCACCATCTGCCCGACGACCTCCATGACGCTCGGGATCATGTCCCGGATGACGTCGGCCAGCTGGCCTTTCCGGGCCGCTCGCCGCCACTCGATGGGGTCCTCCGGCTCCTGGACGCCGAACCCGACGAGCGCGGCGAACGCGTCCACCAGCAGCGGGCTGCCATACTCCCTCGTCGTCGTCTCGGTGATCTCGACGGCCGGCGACGAGGACATCTTCAGGGCGTCCCCGATGAACCCGTTGCGGCGCGCGAGCCACTCGCGCACGTCGGCGTGGTACTTCGCGTCCAGCGCCTTCTCCTCGGGCGTTATCTCGCGCTCGGCCTCGGCCTCCTTCTTGCCCGCGACGTGGAACGCGACGGCCTCCGGCAGCTGGGCGGCCGCCCATTCCTTGGCCGTGATCTCCTTGGCCCCGTCCGGCAACTTCTCGACGTGCTCGAAGCCGAAGCCCGAGCCGACGAAAAACCGGAACACCAGCCCGTCCTCGGACACCGAGTACGCCAGGTCGTCCATGCCCTTGTAGAACTTCACGAACTTGAGCAGCATCTCCTCCTCCTTCCCGCGGTTGCCCGCGATTCCTCTACGGTTGCGTCGACCATACGCACGGAACACAGCGGTGTCAAGTTCGGGATTACTTGACGGAAGTCCGGTTCCGGCCTATCGTGTCGGCATGTTCGTAGCAGCGCATCGTCAAGAACGACCGCACGTCCACGTCCTGCCGTGGAATGCGTGCTTCGCGGTGATCGAGTTCGACTCGCGCTGCCGCTGGACCGCGACGAGATGGCGGAACACGCGCCAGGATGCCCGGCGTCTGGCCGACGCCGTGAGCCGGAAGATCCGCAGGACGGGCGAACTGGCGCTGAATTCCTTTCCCGGGGGCGACCACTGAAATGCGCCGCCTGCCGACCGTCGACCATCGCCCGAACGACGATAGGCTGTTCGTCAAGGTGTTCGTGCAGGGGACCGGCAAGGTCTTCTGGACGAATGCCCTCGTCGACACCGGGGCAACGGGGATCGTCGTCTCGCCGCTTCTTGCACGGCGCGCACGCGCGAAGGTCGTCCCCTGCCCGTCCGAGCCCCTCTGGTCGGCCTCGCGGCGCCACCAATGCCAGCAGGCGGCGCTCCTGATCAAGTGCGGGCCAGCAACATGCCGCGCGATCATCGACGTCCTGGGCGCGTGGGGATACCCGCCAGGGTCGGCGCCCCACGAGATGGTCCTCGGGTGGCAGTGGCTCGAGTCCTTCGGCGCGGTCATCGACTCAGCGAGGCGCACGATCGCGGTGCGGGAGTGGCGCACGCGGGACCTCATGTAGGACAGCACCCTGCGGCTGGCTTACTTGACTGCCTCCGCGCCCCCGTGCTACCTTCCTTCCCGGAGGACGCGATGGCAGACAAGGTGGAACCGAGGCCGCTCCCCGAACCCATCAACGACGAGGGCCTCGAGCGATTGAAGGTGCAGTTCCAGTACCGGGACGGCGTGTTTTACGGCCCCATCCTCCTGTCGGACCTCGGTGAGCTGATCGCCAGGATCGAGAAGGTCGAGAAGGAGCGAGACGAGGCCCGGAGAGCGCACTGCGAGGCGCAGCACAACGCCGAGCAGACCGCAGACGACGAACGTGGAACCGGCTACGGACACGAGCCACATACACCCAAGGAGATCGCGGTCGAGGACTACGGCCAAGCCGAGGCCGCCCGCCTCTTCCCCCCGGAGGTGCCGACATGACCCTCGACGCGCGCCAGGAGCGGATGCTCCGCGACTTCGCGACCCACCTTCGCCGGGACGACCTGTCGGCCACCGCCGTGGACCACTACGTCGGCGCCGTGCGCCGGGGGCTGGAGGCCGGCGACCTCCTCGACCTGATCCGCAGCGCCAGGAGCCGCGGGTCCGCGTTCATCGCGCGGTCTGCCGTGACCCGGTGGGCCGAGTGGCGGAAGGACAAGGCGCTGAAGGCCCGGGTCGCCGCCATGCCGTTCCTGCCGCACTCGGCGGCGAAGGCCGCGAGCCTGACGCCCAAGGTCCGGGCCGGGATCCTGTCGTCGGCACGTGGCCAGAGCGAGCCGATGCGCTCGTTCCTGACCCTGGTCATTCTGAGCGGGCACCGGGTCGGTGACCTGTTCGCGATGGGCCGCCGCCAGGTCGAGGCGATCCAGCGGAAATCCGACGACGAGCACGAGCGCCGCGCCGCCGCCGTGTTGCTCGGGACGCCCGGATGGGGGACCCTCGGCCGCCTGCTGAGCCCGGCAGGCTACGCCGCGTCCTACGCCGTCCTCCGGAGGGCCTTGCGCAAGGTCTGTGCCGGAGCCGGGGTGCCCTACGTGCAGCCCGAGGAGTTTAGGCGGCTGGCGATGGCCGAGGCGAAGTCCGATGCCTGACGAGCGCGTGCCGACGACCGCCGAGGAACTCGTGCCCGTGATCCAGCAGGAGTTTGAGGATGTGACGAAGCAGGCTTGCGCCGCAGCAGGCACCTGCGTCCCGTGGCCCGACTCCACGACCGACGTTCAGGGATTCGACGCGATGGTCGAGACGTTCGGGAAGCGGCTGGCCGAGGCCGTCGCGGCCCGCCCGCGACCGCTGGTCTGCGATCCGTGGACCGTCGTGGTGGATGTCCGTCGCGTCGAGGCCCCCGACGTCCCGAAGATCGACCAGCTGAATCTGACCTTGAAGGCGGTCATCGACGAGCCTGGAAATAGGCCGACCCTCCTCTTCCTGCCGGTGCTGGTCCACCAGGGCGACGAGACGAAGGGTATTGAGTTGATGCGCGCCAAATACGGTGGGGTCGGTGAGCTCGCTGCGAGCGTCTCCATCGTCGTCGGCCTGGACTGCATCGCCAACACGCGCATCGTGGCCGTGACCAGGACCTCGCCGAGGGGAAGCGCGCGCTGGTGGTCGTGGGGGCCAATGGCCGCCAACCGCACCGCGAAGCTCGGGCAGTGGGCCAACACGGACCCGCCGACGCCAGCCGGAACGCCCCAGGCGGTCCGGGTCACGTCGGTCGGGTCGTCGATGCTGAACTAGCCAGCGGTCCTACTCGTCCATCGTGAAGTTGCAGAGTTTCGACCCGTCACCGCACGTGCCGACACCGCACGCCCTCCATACGCAGCCACATGTTGAGACGTCGTGCCTCCTCGGATCCGGCCGGAATCTCCTGGAGCCTCCGGTACGCCTCGGCGTGGAACGTCACGGCGTCGGACGGGTTCACGATCTCGTAGAGGTTCATCAGACCACGTTCCTCGTCCCGAAAAACAGGAACCGCCGCCGCCCGTCCTTCGGCGGCAGGTTCAGAACGCCGAGAGCGCGCGGCGCGAGCGGCTCGATCAGCATCAGGCCGATGGCCTGCGCGCAGGGCCTAGCGAAATTCGGGTCCGGGCCGAGTGGGAGGCGTCCACCGAGGCCCTCGATGCCGTCGCACCAGGCCAGCGCCTCGTCGACGAGGCCCCACGTCTGGGCCTCGGGCCAGTCGCGAAGCCACTGGACTCCGTGCTTCCGGATCTTCTCGTTGGACGCCTTCAGGATGCGGTCGGCGAGTCCGGTCGGGTCGGCCCGCTGCCATCCGTCGTGCTCGGCGAACAGGCCCCGGATCCACTCGGCGGGTTCGGGCCGGCGCGTCCGTCCCGCCTTGTCGCTCGCGTAGAACGCATCGAACAGCGGCGCGTCGGGCAGTATGTCATGCAGCGGCGTCCCCTCGCCCTGCTTGCCACGCGCGAACGCCTCCTGCTCGGTCTCGCCCTCGACGATGGCCAGCGCGTACTCGCGGATGGAGCGCACCTGCGTCAGAAACCTCTTCCGCTCGTGGATCAGCCACGCGCCCTGGATCGGACGCGCGAGGTCCGCTCCGAACTTGTCGTACAACTCCTTGTGCTCTGCGAGCCACACCGGGACGTCCGGCGCGGTGCCCGCCTCGAGTGCCTTCTCGTACTCGGACACCAACTGGTTGATCACCAGCAGGGCGATCTTCTCGCCGCGCGTCTGCTTCGTGGCCTCGGTCTTTCCGTCGTCTGCGGTCGTCATCTTCCAGCCTCCGTCTCCGGCGACACGGCCGTCAAGAGAAACGGGATCGGTTCCGTGCCGTAGACTTCCGTCGCGATGTCCCAGCACCGATCCTCGACGGCCGCGAGTCGGTCTCTTGGGACGCCTGTGACGTGCACGAAGTGCCGAATTCCAGGGTCGTCGGTCGACCAGTCCTGCACCTTGACCCGGTAGGCCGGGAACTGCGTGTGCACGATCCGGACGAACTGGTCGAGGCGATCATCCGACACGGTGCCGATGCGGCCTCCGCCGCCGCACGTCGGGCATCGCCTCATGGACGACCGCCGCTCGATGCGGGACGCGACGATGGCCGAACCAGCGGATACGGGGACTATCCAGCCGACCACGAGCCATTTCCAGTCAAGCGTGGCGAACGCCGCCGCGAACGTCGCGAAGTACCCGACGACCCCGACGATGAGCAACGCGATGTCCGACCGGCTCGGAGCCGCCATGCTAGTCCTCCTCGATCCCCTCGGCCCCCGTCACGCCCCGCCCCATGCACCCGGGGCACCGACGGACGTGATCGAGCCGCTCGCGCTTCGCCTTGGCATCCGCGATCCACTCGACGGCCTTCGCGCGGAGAGCGGCCCAGAAGGCCTCCGGCTGCTCGAGCGCGTCGACGCCGTGCGCCTTGAACAGGTCGTCTGCGATACAACATCCGCGGTACGCTACCCAGCAGCGCCCGCCCTCGACGTACTCGCATTTCGTCCCGGCGCACCCGCTCCTGATGGAAGCGAGGTCCGTCGGCCACGGGACGTGCAGCGTCAGGTCCGTGCCCCACGCCGGATTCCCGTCGCGCTCCCGGTGGTCGAAGCGGTTCGAGAAGACGACGAGCACCAGGGCGCACTCGCCGTCCGACACGGTGTACCACCACTCGGCGCAGTGGATGCCGCCCTCCCTCCCGTGATTGTACGACGGCGTGACCTGCGTGGCGCGCCGCCAGCCGTCTGCCCACGACTTCCAGGTGACGCTCATCGAGGCGCAACCTTCCGCTTCGCGGGCTTCGCGACCTGCTTCTTGAGGTCGTGGTACATCCCGTAGACCTCCGTCAACCGCTTCTCGGCCGACAGGTGCATCTCGGTCTGCTTGTCGCACTCGACCTTCTCCTCCCGGTACGCGGCCTCCAGGAGGTCCCGCTCGTGGACGAGGCAGAGCAGGCGGTCGCCGAGGTGCGCCAGCGCGTTGCGGAGCATCACGGCGTACCAATTGCCGTCGCGCATCTCGTTCGCGGCGGCATCGACGCCAGCCTTGCCGATCCGCTGGACCGTCTCGTCGACCGTCTCCGTGGACGGGAGCCAGAACGTCGTCCTGGCCGCCCGCGCCGCAACAAGCTGCTCATCGCGCGCCTTGCGCTTCGCGGTCAACTCGTCCTGGTGCGTAGTGCTCTCCGTGTCCTTCTCGCTCATGTTACCAACTCCCTTCCGTGCGCGAAGTACCTCTGGCACCTGTGGCAGTACCATGGTCGGTTCCATCCGCCGAGCCGCGCCTCGCGGTGATCGTTCACGGGCCTCGGTGCGAGTTTCCTGCCGCAGATCGGGCAGAGCGGGGCGGCCCCACCGCAACGGGCCCTCCACAGGGCGAGTTTCCTTCCCGGACCGCAACGGACGCTGAGCCGCGACTGCCTCAACGCCCCCTCCTACCAGATCCGCAGCGGCTCGCTGCCGCCGCCGGCCTCGGCACCACGACGGCACCAGCACTCCCATGCGTCCTCCATCGACGAGTTGGCCTTTCTCGTGGAGTGCGCGTAGACGGCACCGTACTGCGGGCACGCCTTCTTGCAGTTGGCGACGGCCTCGTCTCGCCGAACGCCCTGGCACCCAACGGCAAAGATCGCGACCACCACGGCCAGAATCGTCTTCATCGCCCCTCTCCTTCCTCCGCTACCTCGACGTGGAGATGTGGCTCCCCGCCGACGACGGGCTCCGTGAACTCGACCGTGGTCCACCGCGCGTCCTCGCCCCAGTCGTGCAGCTGGTACCGGCCCGGCGTGAACACGCGGCTCCTGTGGAACCAGAACGAGAGGCCGCGAGCGGAGTGGATGACGCGGATCTGGCTCCCGTCCGTCGCCACGACGACGAACCCTCGGACATCGCGCCAGACGGGCTCGGTCTCCGGGAGCACCTCCAGGACGGTGTGCGAGAGGCCCCACGGGTCCTGCATCCTGGACGTGCGTCCGAGGTACGCCTCGTACACTTCCCTCGTCGGACGGACCCAGCGCAGGCGCATCTTGTGGCGCGTGCCTGCGCGGAGCCGGATGATGGCCTGGCTTCCGGGCTTGTGCTCCTGATCGTTGCGCCAGCCGAACAGGATGTTCTGGACCATCATGATGCGTCCTCCGTCAGCCGCACGGGCCTGAACGGCACGCGCAGCAGGTCGCGCACGAGATCCGGGTGCGCCAAGACGTACTCGCCCATCCGGCACGGGGCCTCCGGCGACTGCTCGATCTGCCCGTGGGAGGCGCACGGCGTCTCCTGGTACCACGGTCGGCCGTGGACGGCGCAGGACAACTGGCCCGGCTCGTCGCCCACGAGGTGCTTGCAGCGGCAGTTTCCCTCGTGCCCGACGACGTTGCCCGGCACGGGACCCTTCTCGGGGTCGTCCACGACGATCACCATGTACGAGACGCAGCAGTGGCCGCAGCGGAGGCAGATCATCGGGCCACTCCCTCCTCGCTGATCGTGCGCTCCTCTGACTCCGTCCTCTCCCCACGTCCGCAGTTCCAGCCGTCGATGAACGCACGCCGGCACATGCTCTGGTCCTTGTATTCGGAGCGGTAGCCTACGGTCGGATGATCCTGCGGGCGCGGCATCGCTCCGACCATCGGCGACTCCCTCGCATAGACGTAGCCGGACTCCCACGCAGCCCGAGTTGCGAAGTGGCCGATCCATGGCTCCGGGCACGGTCCACAGAACACACGCCGCTGGTGTTCCGGAACATCTCTCTCGCCCCTCAGTATTCCCGTGCGCGACGAGTGCCTGAGCTTGCGAAGCGCCTTGGCCTCGATCTGCCTGATGCGCTCCTTGCAGACCCCGAATTCCTGGCCTATCTGATCGAACGTCTTCTCGTCGTCGTCCAGGCCGAATCTGCGGCGGAGGACGAGTTCCTCCCTCTCGCTGAGCGTCTCCAGGACATCGGAGATTCGCTGCTTCGCGTCGGCCGCGTCGAGCACCTCGTCGGCATCGGGCGGCAGGGCGAGTCGCTGCACCGAGTCGGACAGCAGGTGATGGATCTCCGCCACGTCAAGTTCGCGGCGCACCACGGACCTGCGGACCTTCCGCACCACGTCGGGCCAGATTTGCCCCGGTTCGCAGCACCAGAAGTTCGCGATGCGCTGCGCGTCGGTCCGCCACTCCCCATGCCCGTCGACGGGCGACCTCACGAGGCGCTCGTACTCCCATATCCTGGGCAGGGGCACGCTGGCGGCCTCGGCGACCTGCGCCTGCGTCATCCCGGATTCCAGACGCTTCTGGAGCAGGAGGTTGTTCCGGAGCGTCATCGTGAGGTGGAGTTCTTTCAAGGACGCATCCTCCCCTCGACGAACCTCTCGCCGCCGGCCTCACGCGACCGCACCGAGGCCCACGCCTCGTCGACCTTCCGCTCGCGCAGCAGGGCCGCGAGTTCGGTCGCCACCTTGCGCGGAAACCGCCGCCAGACGCGCGCCCCGGCCTTGAACATGGCCTCCGGGGCACCGTGGCACTCCGGGCACCCGCCGGTCAGCGGCGTCCACTCGGCGACCCACGCGTGGCCGCAACTGCGGCACCTGAACACCAGCAGGCCACGGTGCGCGGTGATCGATGCGTGGAACGTCCGAGGCGGCATCCTGACTCCTCGGGGCCGACTCTAGTGCGGGCCGGGGGTGGAGTCAAGTAATCCGTGGCGGAATCAGACCCGGCCGCTACCCGTCGGCGGATCCGCCGGCCTGAGATTCCTGCGCGCGGTCTCCCTCATCTCGTCTGCCCGGTCCTTCTCGAGGTCGCGCATCTCGGCCAGCAGGTGGTCGTGCTCGCGCATTCTGCTCTTCGCGACCTGGATCTCGCGCCGTAGCGACCGGATGCGGTCCTCGCGGGCGCGGCGCTGCTTCGCCTGCTGCTCCTCGGACGTAGGGGTGTTCTCGTACATGGGGCGAGTTTACCACAAGTCAGGACGACGGGCGTCGTCAAGGGCGACAGTCGCGCAGGTCCTCTGGCACGGTTGGCGTCTCGATCACGGTGTCCTCTCCTCTGCCGCCATGCGGTGCCGCCTCGGATGGCCCGGCGGCGTGAAGACGTTCGCCATGTCGGCCGGGTTGCAGCCGCCGAGATCGCCGAACGTCAGGTCGGGCAGGACGCCGCAGACGTACTTCATCGCCTTGACGATGGCTCTGCCGATCTTGTCAACGTAGCGCACGGTCTGCGTGCCCTTGCACTTTCCGGTATTGAAAACTCCCAACCAGTTCCCCACGCTGCTCAGGCACGCCTGGTCCTCACCGCAGCACCAATCGCGACCGACGCGGAACGCCTCGAACGCGAGGCTGATGTTCCGCCACGGGTCGAGCAGCAGCGCGCGGCGCTCGAGCCACGAGTTCGGAAGCGGCTCGCCGGTCGACGGGACGATCTGGCCCATGCGCGCCTCGTGGCTGCGCACCTGGAACACACCGACCTCGCCGTACGCGCAGCGGTCAACGACGTACTCGCGGTCGCTGTGCGCGCGCAGGTAGACCTTCTGGCAGTTGCGCCCGCCGTTTCCGCGGCGCCAGCACATGCGGACGCGCTCGTTCAACTGCGCGTCGGCTGGCACCTCCTCGACCCACGCGACTGGAAGGATGACCTTGCAGATGTCGCCCTGCGACAAACCCGATTCGCGTTGCCCCTGACCGGCGAACCAGACGAAACACAGAGGGTCGTCCATCCGGCAGATGCCCTGACGGACCGCCTCGGTCAGGATGTAGAGCGACAGCTGCCCGGCCCACTTCTGGCCGCGGTCCCTGATGCGCTCGCAGACGACCTTGGTGCTGGCCTCGACGAACGGGTGGTCGCAGGTGTCGGGCCGCCACTCCGGGTGCAGGCCGAGGATCGTCCAGTAGAGCATGGCGAATGCGGGGCTCACCGGAGCGGCTTCGGGGACGTCCTCGTCGGCCTCCGCGGCGGGTTCAGGCTCAGCCGCCTGCGCGGCCTCCCCGACCCGGAACATCGCGGCCACCTCCTCGGCCAACGGCACGGAAGCCGCGATGAACGCGGACTTCGGCAGTTGCGCCGATGGCGCCGAGACCTCGACGGCCCCGGCGTCCGGCTTGCGGTCCTCGGTGGACGACGCGAGGGCGGCGGTCGCCGAGCACCCGGCCGCCAGCAGCAGAAGGCCCAATTCAAGCAGACGTTTGTGGATCCTCATTCCTCTCTCCTTCCCGGCCCGTCGTGCGGCTTGCGTACCTACGCGGGCTGTTAGGGTACGGCCACCATAACCCATGCCTAGCCGCTACGCAAGGAAGCAGAGGTGCGCTGCCGCGCACTTGACACGCAGGGGTGGTAGCGGGAGGATGGGCCATGCGGCCAGAAAGCACGGAGAGCAAGGTCGATTTCCGAAAGCAGAGCTACTACTTCCCAGGGGCGATGCTCTCGGAGATCAGGAGCGAGGCGTCCAGGCAGGGGAGGAGCATCTCCTGGGTGCTGCAGAAGGCCTGGGTCATCGCGAAGGGCAGGGTCCGGGCGATTCCTGCGCCTCCCGTCTGACCGTCAAACAATCACCGCATCGGATTACTTGACTCGGCCATCTCCCTGTGCCATGTTCTGAATGACGGACGACGAACGGAAGTCCGAGGGCCGGAGAAGGAGGCGATGGCGGTGCCGTACAAGACCGGGAGGGAGATTCCGACGAGATCCGACGAAATCTACCCGTTCGTCCACGGGTTCCTCGTCGGTCGAGGCGTGTTCGCCGGGGTCAAGGGGACCTGGTTCCCGACCGGCATGCGCCTGCACATCGTCCCGGACGGCGAATCGCAGATCCCTGGATGCGTACAGGCGCTCGACGCTCTGCTCGGCCTCCTCTCCGGCTGGACCGGCGAGGTGATGCCGGTCGGCTGGCGGCGGGAGGTCCAATGACCGAGTCCCTGCAGGTGCACGAGACGCTGCTCTTCGCGAAGGGCTTCCTCGCGGGGCAGAAGGTCCGCGCCAAGGTGAGCGGCACGTGGACGCCGGACGGCATGGTCCTAAACCTCGTGCCCGAGGACGAGTCGTGCGTCGAGGGTTGCCGGAAGGCGGCTTCCGACCTGATGGCCGTGCTGCCGATGGGCTGGCGGATGGTCGAGGTGAGGCCCGTGGGGTGGGCGACGGAGTTGTAGGAGGCGGCGATGGCGGTGCGGAAGGTCACGCGGACGGTCGAGGAGTGGTACGCGACCTGCTCCAGGTGCGGGAAGGAGACGAGGGTCGAGAGCGGTTCCGTCTCGGTGCCGTCCCTGTGCTACGAGTGCAGGTGCGTGGAGTCCGAGGAGAAGTTCCAGGCGGCGCACACGCACCTCGTCGGTGCGGTCGTCACGGAGGCGCGCTCGGATGGAGGCGCCTATCCCGACCTCTCGGCAATCAGGATCCGTTCGACGGACGGCCGCCTGTTCGATGTGGATGTCAGTTCCGGGGAGGAGCCGATCCTCGACGTGATGGAGGTGAATCCTTGAGCCAGCTGACCGACCGGAAGTGCGTCGGACTCCGGGCCGTGTTCAGCGACGGTACGGTGGATCGGTGGGAGGGATCCGATCTCCAGGGGTTCATCGGAATGCAGGTACCGGGTGGCGAGATCGTGGACATGCCAGCGCCCGGCAGCGGGGCATGGGACCAACTCAAGCCGAAGCCGCCGACCACCACGCGTCCGCACCGGAAGGTGACGACGCTGTGCGGGTGCCACTACGACGCAGGGCTCGACGGCGAGGGCATCGCGGACCGCGACGTCGTCCTGACGTACCATCTCGGGAGGCAGATCCTGCCGCCGGAGGCGCTCGGCGAGACGGACGGCGCCAACGGCCCGCTCTGCGACTACCTCATCGAGGTGGAAGCCATTCCGGCGAAGGAGGAGCAGCCTTGAGCGACCAGAAGTGCGTCTCTGCCGAGTTCGTCCTCGAGGACGGGCGCGTGATGCGGTGGGAGGACGACGAGGCCGACGACGTGTTTCACGACGAGGCGAACGACCCGATGCTGTTGGAACGCGCGACCCACCCGCTACGCTTCGTCTC
>Ga0315293_10002601_pt1 | contig 17340 bp, 12 predicted proteins | sample YL17G13_20_MG_FD_203071 | JGI IMG/M metagenome (GOLD analysis project Ga0315293, IMG submission 203071) | Sediment microbial communities from Yellowstone Lake, YNP, Wyoming, USA - YL17G13_20 | ecosystem: Environmental > Aquatic > Freshwater > Lake > Sediment | place: USA: Wyoming | collected...
GCCCTGATAACTTCTATCCACATCGCTGACAATCCTGGGAAGCTGATAGCAATGGTACAGGGCTGTATAAAATTTTTTAAAGTTATCATCAGTTCCTCCTCCGGGTCTGACTTTGCCAAGAGTCTGGTTCCAAACGTCTTCAGTTGACTTGCGAAGCTTATCAAAATCCCAGCCGGGTATTTCAGTTTCGAGATTCTTTCGGGCATTTTCAATGCCGGTAAATGATGTTCCGATTCGAACGTTAATTAATTTCAGATTGCCGAAGCTTATTGCTATATGCTGATTATCAGATAGTTTATTTATCGGTTCAAAGGGTTTGTCAAACCTTATCACAAACCAGCCGCTGAATCCTGCCGGTTGTCCCGATCCCTGGTAAATACGGTGGACAGGATTGCATAATGCAATCTCGTTTTGCTCCCTGTTGATCCAGATTTTTCCTTCCTTTTCGTCGCTGTTGATCCTGATATATAGGCAGCTTCTGTTCTTTCCCTGAAAAGTGAATCGCATCATACCCGATCTGACAGAGCCGGTGAGTTCAGCCGTTATATTATAACTATCCAGGATCAGTCGGTAGTAAGCAGGAGAAGCTGTTTCATTTTTATGACTGAATCGGGATACCGGAGGCGATGAAATCGTATCCTGTACAAGTGAAGTAAAAGGCATGATGGTTGCGCTGCCATAATCCTGGGTACAGCTTCCGCTCATCCAGTGACTTCCTCTGAAACCTGTTATATATTTATCGGTATAATAATAAGGTGAAATACATTTAAGTTCGGTACGACGGGTCTCCGGCGTCCATTGAGTCATACCGAATGGACGGCCAACGGCAGGGAAGGTCTGACCTTTAAGCTCTGAACCTGCCTCGCTGTGCTTTCGTGAACTTTCAGTTGCTGCCGGTGCAGTACCGACAAGCGGATCGACATATTGGATCGGCTGTTGTGCAAGGCAATTCAGTGGCACAAGCATCAAAAGCAGAAGTTTTTTCATTAGCAGATCTTATTGATGGTCTCCCGTTTATTTCAATAAATGATCAGGTTATTGCAGTTATCTGATCCTTCACATTATCAGGTTCAAAAACCTTTTTCCAGTCATCCTTTATAAATTCCCGGAGGCCTCTTTGGAGGGCTTTATTAGCGGCATCGGAGAATACAGCTCCGGGAAGTTCATTGAACAAAACAGCCATTTGTATCCTCAGGTGACCAAGAAGAAAGTCACGTGCTGCATCAGCCGGAACACCTCTCTTAATAACTTCATTCAAACCTTCTCTGATAATGTAGACACAAGTTGATGCAAGTGTCTCGACCAGAGCTGGTTCGAGAAGACCCATTTGCTCGACCGTTATCCTGTGTGACCTTGAAACAGGAGCATAAAAAGTCCTTGCAAGTTCTTCTCCCATTTTATAGTCATCATCATTCCCTTTCATTAATGCACAGACAATTGCCTGTTTCGCCCTGTTGCCTCCGAAATGGTCCTTCATGGCTGATTCATCCGGTTCCCAGTTAAATATTGAAGGGTGGGCAGGATGGGTAATGAAATATGAGATATTTTCCCGTCTGAATAGCTTTCCTGCAAGCGCTGCTGCTGGATCGAGCGTCACTACAAGAGCCCCTTCTTTCATTGCAGGAATTATCTCTGATGATACTTTTTCAATGGCTATATCAGGAACCGCAAGAATAACAACATCAGATTCGGGGACACAAAAGCCCGGTTCTGATACTTTTACACCTTTTTCATTAAGTTTTTCTATACCTGATGGATTTATTTCATGGTACGACATGAGATACCCTGAATTCTTCAGGTTATGAGTAAGGCGGAGCCCCATCTTTCCTCCAGCGCCCATAAGTGCAACTTTTAACATGTTATTTCGTATAATATTAGATAAACTCTTCTATTCTGATTGTTTTCCCCGAGGAAGCAGATTCATAGCATGCCCATATCAGCCTTACTGTTTCCAGGTTATCTGCTCCGGTATTTTCTGCATTGCCTTTTCCCATCATATCATAAAGGATGTTCCTGTTGATATGAATGCCGCTTTCGTGATTCACAATATAGTCAGGATCAGCCCATGAGTAGGAGGGGAACTTAACTATTTCCGATTCAGTACCCTTTCTTGTGGTGGTCCTGATCTCGAATTTCGGACCAAGCCAGACAGAACCGGTTTCTCCCTCTACAAGAATATGCAGGGTGGAAAAGGAATCGTGTTCCACAACTGAAGCGTATGACAGCTCTGAATAAACAGGTATACCATTTTTCATTTTCATCATTACAGCGGCCATGTCTTCTCCCTTGATACCCTTGTTTATTGACCTTGTCTGGCACCACAGTTCCTCGCATTCACCGAAAAGGAATCTGATAACATCCAGTACATGAGAGCCCATATCGGTAAGGATAAAATGATCGAGTTCCCTTAGAAACGGCTGGTTATCAAATACAGGAAAGCCTGACAGGAAAGATACTCTTGCTTTAAATGGTTTTCCTATAACGCCTGAATCGACTATCTGTTTAAATCGCCTTACAGGAGCCTGCCAACGGTAATTTTCATGAATATACAGCCTGGCACCTGCCTCAGAACACATTTTCACCATCTTTTTCGCTATTGTGAAATCGGGGGCCATCGGTTTCTGGCAAATGATTTTCTTTATACCGTGTCTTAATGCTATTTCGACAAATCTGGCATGTGTATCGACATCGGTAATAATATCTACAAAGTCGAGTTCCTCATTTTTGAGGAGTTCTTCTGCATTTTCGTAAATGTTTGGTATATTGAAGTATTCAGCGATTTTTTCTGCTTTCGATCGTGTCCGGTTATAAACGGCGACCAGACTTACTCCTTCCAGTTCACTCCAGGCGCCGATCTGAAATTTAGACCAGAAGCCGCATCCCAGCACAGCAAATTTCATTTTTTCCATATTAAAGATTTTAGATAATTTATGCTTTCATCAGCCCACTTTGCTTCTTTTATTATGGTTGCTTCAATTTCCTGTTCAGGGGGTGTCCACAATTCGAGGATAGCGCTCTGGCAAAGCCTGGTTTGAGAAGTTCTCCTGATGAGGTCCGGTATGTTGAGCATGCCTTTTCCGGCGGGCCTTCCTTCGATAACAAATCCCATTTTATGCGGTATCCTGAAGATAGTAAAATCCTTTATATGTAGGTTGATGGTATACGGGATCAGTATTTCAGCTACCGTTTCAAATCCTTCACCTGCCCCCATTGAATTTACCGAATCGAGGCAAATGCCAACCCATTCGGATCCGATTGATTGTATGATGTTCTCGAATTCCCTTGCCTTTAGTCTGTCGTGGTTTTCAATTGCCAGTTTTATTCCTTTTTTCCCGAACTCGGGCAGAAGGTCTCTTATGATGAATTTAATTTCAGGAATGGATGGTTCAAAACCCTGATTGTCAATAACCATTCTTAGCAGTGGTGAATTTATTTTTTCGGCAATTTCAAGACATCTAATTGTATGTTCGGGAGTAAGTCCTTTTCCACCCATCTCCAGACCGATGTTTTTTGCTTCTGAATAATCACGAAGCAAATCCAGATCCTCATCAGAAAGCTTTTCCAATGGTAGATTATCTGCTATCTGAACAAGATCAATTCCTTTTGCTTCAGCTCTCTCCATTAGTCCGCATACGCTCATCGGTTCTTCAGGGAGTGACCCCGGTACGCCTACTGACCAGGTGTAAGTATATGATGATAATCCCAGGAGCATATCTACTGTTTTTTTGAACCCGGAGCCGGATATTTTTTTGAAGCTTCATCGAGAACCAGAATCCAGTCGAGATTCTCCCCAGGTGTTGGCGTATTGAATATCTGAGTACCAGCGTTGGAATACTTTGCTATCAGCGTTGCTTCTCCATTTCGCGGGTTATACCACCAGGCGGCAACTTCCTTACCCCTGATCACATCCATGCGGACAGTAAATTTCCGTCCGACAGGTGCATAAATCATTGCATAGGTGCCCTCCTGGTCACGTGTGGCAACAAACCTGTATGATCCGCTTCCAGGGACTGATGAGATAACATTGTCAGGGACAATTATTGAATTATCGGGTATCCGTGTCAGATAAGGCCTCGATTCCATCAAAAGACGTCCATAAATCATCTGTCCGGCACCGGGTTGATCAATTGCTTCGTACCAGGGCATCAGCGGGTGATTAACCGGACTTCGTGAAGGCGTCCACATCTGCCACACCGAATGATGTCCATAGGTATGACCGCAGGCGCCGCTGAACAGATCCCAGTAAAGCGGCCGGCGGACATCTGCCGCTGTTGAGTGGCCGTTTGCGTCTGGATTGAAGTTAATGGGATGATCCTCGTAAATAGGTTCAGCATCAATCACTGGTTTTACCGGCTCAAGCCTGTAATCATCATTTGTCATTTGATAACGTTCTGTAAAGCTCAGGCTGTGTCCATTCTGACGCATATTAAAATCGAGCCATGTTTCGTTGTGAAAGTATTGTGAAGACCCTTGTCCGCCCGTGGGATGAAAACTTATGAGGTGTGATCCTCCATCACCCATCCGTAATCCCTCAGCCATTGCTACAATTATCTGTCTGTGGAATTCGATTTCAATCGGTCGGTCTCCACCAAGAATCCAGATAATATTGGGATAGTTTCTGTAGCGTTCACCAAGGAATTTACCATAAGCCCTTGCATTTTCCGGATTGAATATCTGAGGACCTGCTCCCCATTTCCTGTTCCACTTATCGCCCCAGGTGGGAAGAAGTCCGATGAAGATCCCTTTTTCTGCAGCCTTTCTGATCACCCAGTCGACATGTGTAAAATAAGCCTCGTTGGGTTTCAAGGGATTATTATCTACCAGTGGTTTGATTCCTTCAGCATTCGGGGTGTTCAGACCATCGAGCTCGGCAAGTGCAACAGCCTGAATTACAGTAAATCCCTTTGCGCGTCGGTTTTCAAGGTATTTCTCAGTCTCTTCCTTATTGAGGCGATGGAACAGTTCCCAACCGGTGTCTCCGAGATAAAAAAATGGTGTGCCATCCTCATGGATCAGGAAGCGATTGTTTTCAGAGATTTTTAGTTTGCCATGTTTGAAGTCGACTGATTTTCCCAGCCAGGGATTTTCCTGGGAGAAGGAATGCAAACTGCAGAAAATCAGAAAAATAACCAGTATAAATGATTTATTCATATAATTAATTTTTAAGCAAATCTCGAATAAACTATCAAAACAAGCCCTATCAGATAAAAAAGAAACATGAGTGTCAACAGTAGGTTTGTACCTTTAGGTGCGTCCTTAAACTCCTTCCATACAAAAATACCCCAGAGAGCAGCAACCACCGGTGCTGCATTGCTCAGTCCGTATGAAATTGCAGGACTGGCTGCACCTACCGACATAAAGCTGACGGAATTGCCAAGACACCAGATTGCACCGCCCAGCAATCCAAGCAGATGCGCTTTCGATGAGCCTCTGAACCATTGTGATATCTTAACTGGTTCTCCCTGAACAGGTCTTGCCATGAAGATTGGATTAACAAGTATTGTACTCAGCAATGCCCCGAATGAGAAGAAGACCACGGCAGTATATGAGCTTATCTTACCGGCTTCAGCAGGGGAAAAATCCGTTGCAAGTGATGAGGCAACAAACCTGTAGAAGAAGGCAATACAAATTCCGGCAAGTAATGCAAGGAGAATCCCCATGAAGGAGGGCTTTTTCTGGTGACTGGCAAGCCTGCGGTAAGATTGCATGCTTACAAGAATGGCAAGTACAATGACAAATGTACCTCCAAAAAGAAACAGGGGATCACCCTCGGGTTTTCCGAGATAATTTATAAGTATTCCCAGTGTCCATCCTATTCCTCCCCCGATTGGAAAAGCGACTGACATACCAGCGATTGAGATGGAAGCCACCAGCAAAAGTGTACCTACATTCCAGACAAATCCTCCGACTGCAGATGAGAGGAGATATCGGGCATCAGCCTGTGCCAGGTCGGATAAAAAGCTTCTGCCCTGGCTGCCCAGGCTTCCGAAGGTGAAAGCTATCAGGAGGGCAAACAATACAATACCAATGGAATAATCCCAGTAAAACAGTTCGAACCGCCATCCTTTGCCGATAAGATTCTGGGTGTTCTGCCATGATCCCCAGCAGATCATGGCAATGGCGCATAGAAATACCGCGAGTGTATAGTTCTGAACAAGTACCATGATTATAAAGAATTAGTTTTTATTAAAAATAGTTATTATCAGATATAAATCAATGCTTCCTCCATCCTTCAATGAAGTTTATTGAATACGGTTCAAGTTCAAATACGTTTTGAGATTTTATGGTTTTTTCATTTTCAATCCCCGTCCATCTGAAATTCAATGCAGCTTCGGAAAAGCTTGCGACGCTCAGCGTCCTGATCCTGAACAGACCTGAACAGCATTCAAGTTGTAATGTACGGCCTGATCCTGTGAAGTTCACAAGAATTATCCTTGCCTTCTTTCCATCAGTGAGGGCAAGGCAATCTATCACCAGGGGCCTCGAACTTCTACTTTTAATCAGTTTCAGATCTTTGTTCGCCAGTAAGAATCTGAAAACATGGAAGACCGGGAAAATCATTCCCTTCACTGCCGGAAACTGTTCCGGCCATTTAGAATCAAACTCTCCCTGGAAAATTCCACTTTCACCTATTGTTTCATAAAATGTGATACTCTCTGAACCATTTTCGCAGAGGTATTTAAGGCTGATTGCTGTCCAGCAGGCACCAAAAAGAGACATCAGACGGCTGTCTTTCCGGGGAGGTGTTTCAAGACCGGAATGTGGAATTTCAATATAAGTCTTATTTGCATTAAACCTCCTCTGAATATTTACGGGTGATATAACTATTCCTTTTTTCCCGGCAAACCTTTGAGCGCTCATGATCGAATACTTCTGAGCTTCCAGGTTTTCAGCCAGAGTTAAATTATCTGAAGCATGTTCCTGCGGATGAATCGAATAGCAAATAGAGTCATTCCCGGTTTCTCCCGGCTTGTTTCGGTTTAACTGTGCAAAGTTTGCATTTGTTCCTGTTGCTATTTTAACAACAGGGTTCACTCTTCTGAGAATTGGAATGATTTCCCTTGCAAGGTTATCTGGCGTTGAAGGGACAGATTTATGAAACAGTAGTATAGATGCGACAGGAAGTCTTCTTCGTGAGTACCAGTCTGTGAAATTGTTTATCTCCTGATGAATATTGTCATCAAAAAAAAGAGCAAGTTCTAATTTGTATCCAAGGTCAAAGGATTCCCGGGATCCCTGTTCAGCTTTGAATTGCCATCCACTTTTGTAAAGGTGAAGATCAACTCTGTAATGGTCAAACCTGAGCGACCTTATTATCTTAGTCTCGCTGAGCGTCATGGGATGTGATCGGCTTGACTGGCAAATACCTATAGAAGGAAGTCTCAAGGACTCTTCAGGAAAGAGCTTCACAATGATTTTTTCACCGGCATCATCAGAGACATTAAACGATCCCTCAATACTGAACGAAATTCTCTGGTATATCCTCGTCCCTTTTTCTATCATGGCAGGGAAAGGAACTGAAAGCGGGGGAGAATACGTTTTGTATGATGCATCTGTCCAGTTCCTCTGATCTTCTGTTTCAAATATGTCACCTTCGAAATCAATCCTGCAATGAATCTTGCTCGTGAGCCAGATCATTGATTTTATGTCTCTGAAAATCTGGTGCGGGCTTATATCCTCCGGAAAAAAAGATTGTTCCGATGAACCGTTTGTGTGTTCAATAAAGCAGTTCCTTCCGGCACAACTTTCAATCGGGTGAAGGACACAAATACCTATCCGGTTTTTTTCAAATCTCTCCAGCGCCCTTCCATCCATTGAAAACACGATGCTGTTATCCTGTTTCCCCTCAATTGAATATTCCGCAGAGAAATTTATTTCTCCTGACTGGTACAGACACTTCACGGTTATCAAAAATGAGTATTCCTGCACCTCAATTTTTTCATCCACAATTACAGGAGTGATTGTAAGCCAGTCCTTGTCTCTCACAGCAGAATAAATCATACGGATCAGCTCATTGCTTCCTGCTGATATATATCTGATGGAGCCATTGCTGTATATCATGTTCAGCTTTCCGGCTTTCAGGAATAATTCAACAGGGTCCTCTCCTGATCTCCCGGTTTGTTTTATTCTGTCCGGTAGTGCTTCTGCAAATTCCTTTACTGGATTCATTTCAAGATGTTGTAAAATATCAGAAAGTGACCGTCATTTTGTCTCCGCACCCCATACCGGGTATCTCGTATCGCACACCGGTATTAAAATTTCGGCAGCGTCCATGGTGCTCTGTAAACCGGTGTAATAAGCTTATTTGCAGCTTCGCTGTTGGTGAATTTCCCTGCTTTATCGTCCCATATCAGCATAGATTCACCTGTTCTGGCAGCGATGTTGGGTATATGGACATGTAATGCTGCCACCTTTCCTGTTTCAGGAGGGCATGCAGGCTTTTTCCTGGTTTTAATGCAGTCTATAAAGTTGCTCACATGGTCGCCATGCGATTCTTTGCCTTCAGTAAAGCTATACTCTTCCGTCTTTGGCTTTTTTGCCTGGCCATCCCATTCCGGGTATATGACAAGTTTGGAGCGATCGGCAACCAGAGTTCCCAGGTCACCTATAAAGGTCAGTCCATAAGATGAACCGTAGGGGCCATTCTGTACCCCGGCAGTCATGTCCCAGTTTATAACATAATCTTCTTTCGGGTATATTACCGACATTGAATCGAAGGTTTCGCGGCTTCTTGGCTCATGGTAGGTATTTGCGCCGTAAACAAGCACTTTTTCAGGAGGATTGACAATATCCTTTGCCCATAGCCCAATGTCGAGAAGATGCACACCCCAGTCGGACATCAGTCCTCCGCCGTAATCCCAGAACATGCGCCACATCCCATGGAATCTGGTCTGGTTGAAAGATCTTTTGGGAGCGGGTCCAAGCCACATGTCGAAATCAACACCTGCCGGAACAGGCTCATCAGGAATGATCTGTGAACCGGCACCATATTCAAAATTTGCCCATACATTTACTCTCCTTAGCTTGCCGATCTTACCGGTTTTAATAAGCTCCATAGCCTTCTGAAAAACATATCCGCTTCTTTGTTGCTGACCGATCTGCACAATTCGTTTATCGTAATAATTAGCCGCTTTGACAATCAGGTTACATTCTGCAATTGTATTTGCCATTGGTTTTTCAACGTATACATCCTTCCCGGCCTCAAGCGAATAGACTGTTATCAGGCAGTGCCAATGGTCAGGTGTACCGATTATTACAGCATCTATATCTTTTTGCTCCAGTAATTTACGGAAATCTTTATACAGCTTTGGTTTCTGATTAAAGCTTTTTAATACTTCGGCTGATCTGTCATTCAATACTCTGTCGTCAATATCACACATGGCAACACAGTTTACTCCGGGATTGGAAAGGTGATGCTGCAGGATGCCGAACCCCATGTTTCTGCAGCCTATAAGTGCTACATTCAGAGTATCAGAAGGTGCAATATGGGATTGTTCAGCCAATGTCGGAAAAACTGATGCTACTCCTGCTCCTGCAGCAGTCAGCGCAGTTCTGCCTATGAATTTTCTGCGGTCCATATAAAGATTGTTTAATAAGGGAATTGTTAATAATTTAACAGAATATTTGGAAGTTAACGCTACAATAAAATTACTATGAAATATTTATATCTGATATGCTTTTTTGCTTTCATTGCAGGAATTTCTTCATGTCATTCGAAATCTGAAGCAGGTAACCTGATTAATGACACAATAATTTTGAGTGATACAATTCAATACCACCCGGTGAGAATAAGTAAAGATGACGGATCAATTCTTTCCTGGTTTTCAGCAGACAAGGGTAAGTCGTATGATACAGTAATTATGCTGGTCTGGAATTTCTGGAAAAATATGGATACTGACTCTAATGGTCTGAAATACTATATGAATCATCAGGTGTGGAAGCCGGAACATGACATGCGCGGACTGGGGGGCGATCAGATCAACATGGCTCTCTCGTCATGGGGGTTGCTTTATGCCTATACAGGTTATCCGGATATAATTGAAAATATGAAATACTTGGCTGATACTTATCTGGACCGCTCATTGTCTGGTAAATCAGATAAATGGCCATATATACCATACCCTTACAATACTGAGGTTCATTCCGGCAAATATGACGGAGATATGCGGAACGGAAAAGGAATAACACAGCCTGATAAGGCTGGTAGCTTTGGTTATGAGCTGGTAAATCTTTTTAAAATAACCGGAGAACAAAAATACCTTGATGCTGCAATAAATGTTGCAGGAACTCTTTCAGAACACATTATTAAAGGTGACAGTCTGAGATCGCCATTGCCATTCAGGGTAAATGCCAAAACTGGAGAAACAGGCTCTTTATTTGATAATATGGGCTCCGGGAAGAAAGTTAAACCAGCCTTTTATACCTCAAACTGGACAGGTACACTGATGCTTTTTGAGGAACTGGCAAAACTGGACCCCGTCAGGAAAGATCTGTACGAGAAAAGCTATAGCACTTTCCTCGAATGGATGAAGGAATACCCTCTTAAAACCAATAAGTGGGGGCCTTTTTTCGAGGATATCCCTGGATGGAGCGACACTCAGACAAATGCTATAAGCTTCGCAATGTTCATTTTGCAGCACAGGTCCCTTTTTCCCACATGGAAAGAGGATGTAAGAGAGATTATTGACTGGACCTACAGGGAGCTTGGAAACCATGAGTATGAAAAATACAAAGTAACTGTAATGAATGAACAGACTGTTTATCGTGTCCCGGGTAACAGTCACTCCTCAAGAGAGGCATCTGTTGAGCTTATGTATGGAGCTTTATCAGGCGACACGGCTTTCACGGAAAATGCAATCCGGACTCTTAACTGGGCAACCTACACTGTTGCCTCCGATGGTCGGAACCGATATATCCGCGATGATATCTGGTTAACCGACGGATATGGAGATTATGTCCGTCATTATCTCAGGGCAATGGCTTCTCTTCCAGAGCTCGCTCCTCACGATAAAAACCATTTGCTGGGTTCCTCTTCGGTTGTGAGTTCCGTTAAATACTTTACCGACAGAATCGAATATATAACCTGGGACGATAAAGCTAACGAGGTGCTTCGCCTTATTTCAAAACCCCGAAAATTAATCCTCAATGGCAGAGCTATTAACCAGGAAGCAGACACACAAAAGGAGGGATGGAATTGGCAGCCTCTTCAAAAGGGAGGCATTCTAAATGTTTACCACAACTCAGGAAGTAAAGTCAGTATTCTGTTCTAAAGCATAGATGCCCTCCGCATTGCCATTAGATTCCTATGAGGTGTGAGGACAGTTATTTCACATCCGGCTGCAAGTAAATATTTCTGATCTTTAAATTTATCAACAAGTGTCCTTGAGAGGGCATGTACTTCATCATCTGATTTGTCCTGCACCAGTACCGGGTTGATGTTGCCCCCGAGTACAACCTCTTTTCCCATTATTTCCCTGGCATGCCCGATATCGACCTGCCAGTCAAGATCCACAATATCTGCATTCAATTCTTTCAAGGATTCAAGAAGATGTGTTACATTACCGCAGATATGTAGTTTCACGGAAGCGCCGCACTCATGAATAAAAGCTATCAGTTCGCGATGTCTGTCTTTAACATATAAGTCGTAGCTGTCTTTGTCAATCTGCGAGCAAATGGCGTCGCCAATCCCCATGATGTCGCATCCGGCCTCAATCTGTGCTTTTGCAAAATCCCTGGCAGTTACCATGCACTTATCCATAAGAAAATTTGAGAAATCAGGATCCGTCATCAGATTAATCAGCATCTCGTTGACTCCTGTCAGATCGCATGCTTCAGCGAGTGGTCCTTCGATCCAGCCGCTTACAGGCACAGTACCTTTAAGAAGTTTCTGATAATAATCAGCTCCGTTTATCCTGTCAAGAGTACGTTCACATTTATAAACATCAGGAGAAGGAAGGTTTTTCAAATCGTCCATCGTTTTTACAACCTGGTTGAGGCATCTTGGAACTCCGTCGTCGATATACTCAATTTTTGCACCAAAAGCGGATGTTTCGCGATACGGATCGGATATGAGCGACACCATATCTGTATCGAAGTATTCCATTGAACGGATATTGCTCTCTACAAGAACTTTATAATCTGAAGCAAATTTACCATAAGTTGTATTGTTGAACCTGGCTGCAAAATGCATAAGTATCGGGCGGAAAAAGACTCTTTCTTTCTCTTTTTTGCCTTTTAAAAGGTCCCTAAAAAGTTGTTGTTTGTTCATTCTGCAATTAATCTAGTTTAAGCCCATTTATTTTCAGCCTTCTGAGTTCAATGCTGCTTATTTTTTCAAACACGTATGGAGTTAATAATGATCCGGTATTGAACTTAACTCTGTTCAGAGCAATCCTGTTGCCTGATTCACAGCTGAGAATTATTGGTGAATTCTTTTTCCTGAGATCCACATTTATCAAAGATATCTGATTGAAACTATCCGCATGGAAAAAATCAGGAGATCCAAGTTTTGCCCCTTCAAAATTTTCTCCCCGGTATTCCGAACCATCCCTGAAGCTGAATTCGCAATCTATAAGATTCATATTGAAAAGACGCCCGGTATCTCCTGAAATATAGAAGGCATTCAGGATACCTTTGGCTTTTATCTTTTCGAATGAAACTGAGGTTGCAGGCTGACCTGTCTGCCAGAGTCCGTTATTGTAGTTGTACATGTAAAAATGGTCAACATTCTCAACGGTTACATCCTTAATGATCCAGTTACCACTTTGAAGTTTTGGTTTTTCGTCCCTTGGTGAGAAATGGACAAAGGCCGTGAGCATGTTGTTCCTTTTCTGGATTTTATGCATATACTCTCCCGGACCCCACAACCTGCATCGCTGCACTGTCAGGTTAAGGCAGCCCATCCTGAAGCCATTGCAGGATGTATTTATAAGGCAGTCAGAAATAAAGAAATCCTGATTATCATTTCCGGCAAAGGCATCATCCCCGGTACGGAAATCACATCCTTTAACTGTGAAATTTTTACAGAACCTGGTATGAAGGCCATCGTGTCCGCCAAGAATTGTAACATTTGTTACATTTCCATAAGAGCAATAGCGGCAATTGATTGCCCAGTTTGCTGAATTCTTTATAGTAAAACCTTCGAGTCTTATTTCTTTACAATTAATGAGACGAATGCAGTGAGGTCCCCTGAATCCTTCCTCACCTCGCGGATTAAAACAATCGACTCCATCAATAATGCCTTCCCCTTTAATGTTTATGGCATTAAGATCCTTTCCAAAGAAGAATGCATCCTGTGAGTAGTCGGAGTATTTATCACTTCCCCGGATTATTGCACCTTTCTCAATCACTAAGGTAATATTGCTTTTCAATTGGACAGTACCTGTGTAATAAACGCCTGGCGTAAAACGAACCGTTCCTCCTCTCTCTGCCGAACATTTGTTTATTGCCTCGTTTATTTTAGCTGTCATGAGTTCCGTTCCAGAAGGCATGAGAACAATTTCATACCTTGCTTTTGCTTCTGTGCAGGAACAGATATCTGCTGATAAGATAGCTGATATCAGGATAAAGGATAAAAGCAGAGTTAGTCTTTTCATTATTTTGAACCATTAGTATTGATTATTCACCTTTTCTCACCACATGAAGTACCCAATCCTTGAAATTCACAGTTCCCGGGTAATCCTCGGGACATTTGATTTCTACTATGGATCCTCCGGATATGATCCCGGTCTTTGAATCACGGCTGTTTACAAGGTCGGTCCATTGAAATGAATACTGTGACGATCGAGGGAATTTCTTCAGATCAAGCTTTACAGAACCACCATATTTTAAATAAAACAGGTATTCCCTGCCCGGATCAGCCAGGCAAAAAGGCGATGGATTTTCAAGAATAAGTTCCGGGTGTGGCTCCAGTTTCCACCATTCAAGATTTCTGAGGTATTTTCCCATGAATCCTACGGAAACTGCCCCCGCATAAAGCATTGTATTGGTCGCAAAGCTTGTATCCATGGGCCAGCTGCCAACACCTGTCGGGCGTTCAGGCAAATGGACCCTCCAGATATGTCCGCCACCGTAAGAGTGTCCTGCTGCTCCCGACATGACAGCGCTCCAGGCTCCGGACCTGATATCCATTGCAGTCGGATTACCTTCGATGAATTCATACCATGGTTCTGTGACAACTACCGGTTTTGCAGGTTCCATTTTATAAGCCCTGGTGATTATCTCAGGGATAAGTTCATTGCACCAGCGGGCATGACCGGTCTGGCTCTGGTTGTAATCGAGCCAGGGCTGGCTGTGAATGGCTTCAGCTGTTGACCACTGAGGAGCATCTGCACCCCCGCTCCACATTGGAGGAGTGGGATGGGCTCCTGTTATCCGGTCATAAGGATCCTCTTTCTTGATCAATGATCCGATTTCATTCCAGAAGCTGAGCGGAAAACCTCCATAATTATTTATATTATATTCACCGGCAAGAACCCATATCACATTGTATGCATGCAGTCGGTGAATCACATATCTCCACCACCTGGCTATATTTACCTCACCTATTGATTTGTTGATCCCCTCCCGGCTCCACCAGGGATGAATCCACACCGTAATACCCTTTGAGTTTGCATATTCGATCATCTTTTCAACCTTGTGAATCTGCTCCATATCAGGATGCTGAAATGAGGGATCAAGCAGGGAACTTTCTCTGCCCCATCCGTTTGCGGCGAAAAACAGCTGGCCGATATTGAATCCCTGTTCTGCCCTTATATCAGCCAGCTTGCTGAACGATTCGAACCGGATCTTCCTGTTTGTCCAGTCCCACCATGTATCAGCGATCCAAAGGAATGGAGTTCCGTCGCTGTAGGTAAAATATCTTCCTTTTCTTTCCACTTCATTATTTACTATCACAAAGCCCCTTCTTGTTGGGTTGGCCTTAAGCTCTTCCTCTGTCCAGTATGTAACACTCAACTGCCCTTTTTTGCCATTCATTTTCCTGTCGGCTGAGACAGTCTCATATTTCCAGGTACCTGGCAGGGGAGGAGCAAACCTTATCTTCCATGTATTATTGCCATCCCAGAATCCTTGTACCGTCATTGTTTTACCCGAGCATTTTCCATCAGTCCCTTTGAAAGTGGCAGATAAAAATGCCGGCTTTCCCGGTAAAATCAGACTTGAATAGGGATTTGCGGGAAGATTTGATGATTGAAGAGTGATTTCATAAACCTCCCACGGTTTAACCGGAATCTGAGGCTCCGCCAGTGGTGTATTAGCTATGACCAGCAATATGGCAGAAATGATCTTTTTTGCATTCATAAAGACTAATTGGGTTTGTTCTTATAAAATATTATTCAGCGTGTTATTTTAAGAGCAAGGTCTTCTCCGACCGGTGGCGTCTTAAAGTTATGTGGGCCTCCTTTATGATCCCTGACAGGGAATGGAGTTCGCAATCCGCTTTCAGTATCAATCCATTCACCTTTATAATCACCGGCAGATAATTCGATTGATATTTCAAATGTGGTTCCATTGTCCCTATTTGATTCTGAATTTATTCCCTTATCTACCTTAGAATTATTCAGATATAGAAGGTACTGTTCACCCTCTTCAGCGAGGATTCTCATCGTTGAATTTCCTTCAGGGGAGTTTTTAAGAAGGTAGTCCGACGGTTTCATATGAATAAAATCAATCTCCCCGAAAACAGTTTTAAGTATTTTAAGCTGATTACGCAAAGTTATTCCACCGCCTCCTGGCTGACCGGGAGTTACAACGAAGCTTCCATCCTCATTTCCCGCTGTAAATGAGTAATCGAGATTATTAAAAAGAGCCCCGCCTGCTGTGATAAAATCCCATGCTTCTGTTCTGTAGTGCACATCCTCTATGCCATTGAATCCGGTTTCATTGTCCCCGATGGGTTTGTTCAATCCATAGTTCATTTCAACTGTAACAGGAGGTTTTGCATAATGGAAATTAAAAATAGAAACAGCAGGATGAGGATTCTCAATTTTAAATGACCCATTCTGTATGTTTTGGGAGATAAGGTGTTTATGAGGTAACATGTTTTCTGCATCAGCGATAACATCTGCCATATGCTTTTCCCAGGAATCGAGAGCCTTCAAATCACCAAAATATGGTTCATTGCAGACTTCATAATAAAGATTGTCAAAATAGTTGCATTCAGTAAGAATCTTCCTTACCATCTCTTCCTGTATTTTCAGTATTCCGGGATGCCTGAGCGATAGAACTTCCTTTTGATCCAATATAGCTTCCACATTGTTTATATTATTCTTACAATGAAGCGGACTTAGCTTCCATTGCAGGGTATCATAGAAATTGGAGAAGAGATCAAGTTCCACCACTATGTTTCGTTTGCCCGCTTCCGCAATAAAATCCTTAAGCCTTTCAAAATAAGCCTCATCCCACTTTGTAAGATCAAATATGTTGCCACCTCCCGGATATCCGGGCAGATTACTACGGGCCCACGGACAAATGAATTTCTCCTTCGCAGGGGCCAGGGTATTTTTAGCAATACCGAATGCCCCCTGAGGTTCTACATAAACTCCCGAGAAAGTCCTTGTCACATTCAAACCTTTGTTTGATAGTTCATCAAGATACCTGATGTAGTCAAAATCAAGATTCATAACCGCACCATAATGCTCAGTCGATCCTATCAGAATTGTGGGCTTACCTCTGAAGAGGAAATAATGCTGATTATCGGGATGCAGACTCAACGGAGTATATTTATTCTGGCATGAGATCAGCAGCACTAAAGGCAAAATAAAAATGAAGGTCTTGTTTTTCATGACGGGGTTAATTAATTTGAGTTGCTGGTTGCTGGTTGCTGGTTGCTGGTTGTTTTGTTTGAGATGGATTCTGACTTAATCATAATTCCCCGAAAATCTTCTTAGCCTCATCGAGCATTGCTGCAGTTGCGGTAGCACCACATCTTGAGATACCTAAATCCTTATATTTTAGTAGGTCTCCAAGTGTCCGTACCCCGCCGGCAGCTTTTACCTTCACTTCAGGAGCTGCATGTTTTCTCATAAGCTCCAGGTCATGAGCCGTTGCTCCGGTGTATGAGAATTTACCATCAGGACCTTTTACAAATCCAAAACCAGTAGAGGTTTTTACATAATCGGCACCAACTTTTGAACATATCTCACAGAGCTTTATTTTGTGCTCATCTCTGGTAACAAAGTCAGTTTCAAAAATCACTTTGGTAATTGCACCGTACCTGTGTGAAGTTTCAACGACTGATTTTATCTCTTCTTCAAGATAAACCCAATCTTCCTGAAGTGCTTTGCCTATATTGATTACCATATCAATTTCAACGGCACCGTCCTTACATGCAGTTTCAGT
>Ga0315293_10002602_pt1 | contig 17335 bp, 19 predicted proteins | sample YL17G13_20_MG_FD_203071 | JGI IMG/M metagenome (GOLD analysis project Ga0315293, IMG submission 203071) | Sediment microbial communities from Yellowstone Lake, YNP, Wyoming, USA - YL17G13_20 | ecosystem: Environmental > Aquatic > Freshwater > Lake > Sediment | place: USA: Wyoming | collected...
TGAGTCCCGCGACGTACTGTTCTAAAGAGAGCACAGCACCCGTAAGACCAGCGATATCACTCTCTGCCCCAGTCATCCTGAGAGTGAGGCTGGCGTCGAGACCGGTGAGGCCCGAGACGTATTGCTGCAGGCTATATACAGATCCTGTAAGTCCCGCGATATCACTCTCTGCCCCAGTCATTCTCGTGCTGAGAGAGCTTATTCCTCCAGTGAGTCCTGCTACATAGGTCTGAAGATCCACGACAGCGGTGCCGAGAGCTATGATGTTGCTATTGGCACCAGTCATACCTGTTTCGAGAGCTGCAGTACGACCTGTGAGACCCGCTACATAGAGTTCGAGACCATACACGGCACCGGTGAGTCCAGCTATGTTCCAATTGGCCCCTGTGAGGCCCAGCTCAAGAGCACTGACTGCCCCTGTGAGGCCTTTTATGTCGCTCTTAGCCCCAGTGAGACCCAGTTCGAGGCTACTGACAGCACCTGTGAGACCGGCGATGTTCTTATTGGCTCCAGTGAGGCCCAGCTCAAGAGTACTGACGGCTCCTGTGAGTCCTTTTATGTCGCTCTTAGCTCCAGTAAGACCCAGTTCGAGCGTGTTGACAGCTCCCGAGAGTCCGATGACGTCACTCTGCATGCCTGTGAGCTGTAGCCTCAGGTCATTATCGAGCCAACGAGTTGAAATTTTTGACATTTGTCAGTCCTATGCTCAGGCTTTAGGAAAAAAGGGCTATTCTGCCAGCACTCCCGAGAATTTCACCACAGAATCTGAATAATTCAGTGATTTTACTGTTTTTTGGCTCATATTCTCCGTATTTCGGAAAACCACGCCTCCCCATGAGGTGTGCGCTGAGGAATACTGACTTTTTATCAAAAAATCAGTGGGCGCAGCGATAAAAACAGCGTTCGAGTTAGCTTTAGGGGGGGTGCCTGCCACGGTGAGGTCATCGCCCACGAAAAAATCGCAGGAATACGTTATCCCGGGCATAAAAAACCCCCTGGTTGATTGAGAGCCATCAATCAAGGGGATATATTAGAAGATTATCGACCTGAATGTCTACATTACTATGTCAGTTTGCTTTAAAAAATCAAATATAGGTTTCTCGAAGTACTCGTACTCAAGAACTCTTTCAAAATTACGCTCGATCGCGGGCATCCTGCTTGTATAGTCCTCCTCAGACAAGGACTTTAGGATTTCCCCCAGGTCATCCGAGGTGTCAAAAGATATGATACCGGCTGGGTCGAAAAAATCAGTTATCCGAGGACACCCCCAATAAATGGGCACGGTTCCGGTGAGAAAGCTGTCGAGTAACTTCTCCGAAAAATAACTATTTATTTTACAGTTCTCTATAGTGACAGAGTATCTATAGGGGGCCAAGCCCTCTGTTTTGTTACCTATAGCTCTATAACCGTTTCCTAACAGGTCCATTGAATCCCTATAGCGGTTGGCGACCTCGTGACGGAGTCTGTGGCCTACAGCAAAATTCTTGCTACTGGCTATTATCGATACCATTCTATTTTTGGGATAGATTTTCCACTCTGGTTTACCAATCCACGGAGTACCCCACGTGTAAGGTATGAATTTATCAGATATAGACAGTAGGCTCTCGTCGAAAGTGAACACATACTGGAATAGATCGTAGTGTGCGCGGATGAAGTCATACGCATATCCACTCACGACCGGAGGTTCTATCAGCACAGCTATTTTCGTAGGGGACGGATGTTGGGAGGCCTCTGCTAAATGCGTGTCCGTGAACACCGTGACCGCATTCGGGAGAGGGTCTCGATCCCATATCCAGTTTATATAAGGAGTCGACCTGCTCTGGTTATGCTCTCCGAATATGACGGAATCTCTTATGTGTAGATCCATAGATCACATAGGTTTCATGAATTCAAAACAGCCACACCCGTATGACTGTCTATCGAATACTTCTTTACCTGCATTGAGCAAGAACGGACCTGGCTGGTCACACAGTATAGCGGTACTCTTTAACATGAGCCCCTGGAACAGTTTCTGGACATGATCGAAAGTATAGACCCTATGGGCGTTAAAAAACACTCTATCAGTGCCTGCCACAGGCAAAACCATATACAACCTGCCGCCAGGAGAGAGCACTCTGCATAGCTCCTGAGATGCCTCCATATCTCCCAAAGGATCTACAGGATCTCCATACCTACCCAGTCCTATGTGCTCCATGACATGCATACATGATAAAGACTCTACACTATTACCCGGCATGTCTATATGCGTGATATCTACTTTACCCGATTTGAAATTATCAAGGAGAACACCTATAGGTCTGTAATCCAGGAAAGTCACCGGTACAAAAGCCGATATGATAGCCGAGAAATACGTGAAAGATGCTATGTCTACATGCTGGGACGGTCTGTTCGCGTAGATCCTGCGTGCCGCCCAGGCTGTATGGTATAGATAGTGACCATCGTACGGAGTCCCTGGAGTATCGTCACTTATATAGGATCTTTTGTCCCCATCCCCCACCAGAAACCTACAGTCTACCACAGATCTCCTTTTGAACTCAGCATATTGTTGCTCATAGGTCTCTGGAGTCATACACTCTCCTTCTATGTGGGGACTGCTCTCAGAATATAACCGTCTATAGATACACTGTAATTGGGGTGCTTTTCTTTAATCATTTTTTCTATCATCTCCGGGCTAAGATACCCATCCGAATCTACACAGCAATAAGTGTCGTCTACTAGTATTACGTGTCCATTTATGGGATGGCTTAGTATAGCCGGAATCTCTCTGTACAGGGACGAACTTGTAGGGCCTTTAGCAGTCTCTCCGGCTGAGTAATGTGAGTCCAGCCAGAAAATAGCTGGCTCAGTAACTTTCTCAAGTATCTTTGGAAGTTCTTCTTCACTCAGCCCGTGATATAAGTGTATCCGCTCATAATTTTTGAACAGGTCTCGACAATATTCATAAAGGTGGTCCGCCAGTTCTACACTGTAGTTATCTTTAAAATTCATGTGCACACTGCCTATTGTTACCCCTCTATTAGTGCCTGTCTCTACGAATATTTTCGTACCATATTTCTGAGCATACTCCACAATAGTCTTTATCTTATATAGGACGGGGGCAGGTACAGGCCTACCATTACTCTCCCACTCTTTTAGGACATTATCCATGATACTCATTCGTTAGCTCCCACATAATAGAGTGATTTATCTGATACATTTATTTTCACGCCAGATTTTACAGCTTTATCTAGAAAATCAAAATCCTCACCGTTACTGTTGATGAACCTGAGGTTGTTTTCCTTTATTTTATCGGTCTTGAGGACAAAACTGATCCCCACATGCGTCATGACTATCTGATTACCCATCTCTAAAGGCGGCACAATTTTTCCAGAAGGCATACGCATCCTAAACACTATACCATCATCTGTGCCTATCTCTTGAAGGATGCTCTCTACATAGGTAGGGTCCAAATAATCATCATCATCAACAAAAGCAGTGTAGGGCGTAGTGACGTGTGGTAGAGCTACATTACGTACTTTACCCGCGTTGCCGTGCCGATTATCACTATTCCCCGTTTTCTCAATCTCTATATAGGTTATCCGACTATCTTCTTTCCATGGGGCGGATGCGGGACATTTTACACCATCGAATACCACAGCACATTGCCAGGCGTTGAGCGTTTGCTCCTGTAGGTGTTTTATGGTTTTGTTAAGGGATTCCCTGCCTATGGACGGTACCACGAAAGTTACTATACTCTTGGCTTTGTTCAGGACATACTCTAGCTCTCCACTCTTTACCTCATCAGTAGCTATAGTCATACCCACGCTCTTTTCCCATATTCTTATGCCAACTCGAGCCTGGTCTACTATCTTTACCTGCCCGTATTTGAGTAACATCCTATAGTAGAATTCGGTGTCCATGAGCCACAATAGCTTATTGTCGAAAAAATTACCGCTGTTCTTGAAAATAACGGCTGAGGGGCATCCGATACCATTCAACCCATAAAGGAGGTCTCTTTCGCAGGTCTGCCTAGGTACGTGAGAGTGTAACCTCTGTAGCTCATCGCCAGAGTGATGTACAGACACCCCAGCAGCCCATACAGAGTCACCTACGCCCTCGACAAAAGTACCCAGAGAATCCTCATCAAACAGGAAATCATCCTGAAACAAAGGCTTTATATAGTCACCAGAGGCATTTCGTATGGCGTTGTTCAGATTCACGGAAGATATACCACGACCTTCTGTACACCTGAGGTACTTTATCCCAGGTACCGAGCGTGCGTAGGCCTCGATAGAGTCATCTATCGAGTGATCAGACACAATCAGCTCATAATTTTTGTGTCTCTGGCACAGGACAGACTCTACTGCCCTCTTTAGCATATGGACGCCTCTACCATGCATCTCATACACGGGTATACACACAGACACCAGTTTTTTGGCTTTGGATACCTCTTTATAACAAATCGATACCCCCTGTACACCTACAGCCCCCAGAGAGGCAAAACAATTTTCTGGGACCAATTCCAGATGCTTTGAGAGTTCGAGCACCGGCATGGCCTCAAATATTATAGGTATTTCTTGATGAGCTGATATGTTTTTAAAAATCTCAATATTGGATAGCGAGATCCTTTTAGAGGATAAATACTCTTTATTCAAATAATCAGCGGGGATGTTACCGCAGTGGTTACTGTTAGCAGTCTGTACTTTGTTTACTGGAATATTTATCACTTTCGATTCTTCGAAGCATATCATAAACGGCTTATGTAATGGCGGACGAGATGCAAGGGCTCCCTCAAATGTGTTTGGATTGGAGTAATCCAACTCTTTAGCCAGGGGCAAAATGTCCTCTGTCCTAAAAAGATGTGCGTCGAGTGCGTGTGGATAGGCCCAATCCCCTGCCTGATCAGGCCAGAACCACTCATACATAGGAGTAAATTTAGGTGGTGGCGTAGATCTCTTCTCTGTATAGCAATAACTGAGACGCGGGCACATCCTTAATGAAAGGCATATGATGTTAGAGTGCATCAAAAATCTTCGTACCTGATCGGTCTTCAAATTAAAACGATCTTTGAAAACCTGATCGTCCACGAAAAACATAGTAGCCTGGTTTTCTGGTTTTATCAGCTCTATCACCTGGTCTTTAAATCTACCAGGCTGCTCTTGTACGTACGAGAACTCAGGATGGTACTGCTTTGTCTTTTCATAGCCCAGTCTAAAATCATCCGTAGAGTACGTATAAAGGATACTGGTTTTGACCATAGGCCACTCAGTAAAATGCTTCTTCATACTTCTCAACAGAAGCTCTAACTGGCACGCTCTATCTTTCGAAAAAACAATGAAGTTTATCATTCGTATCTTCCTGGGAGTGCGATTAGAGGAGGTGCCTGTAGATGTAAGGCGGCCTTTTGGCTATGTAAGACGATGTCCTCATCTGCTCTCTTAGTCTTACTTTACCATCGTTAAACGGAGTCTCTTGGTTGTAGGTATACACTCTCTCAGACACATACTGCACCCTATTAGGCCCGGCCATCTCCAGCATAGGAAAAACTATGGCAAGATCCCACGCTGTCTCATAGTATTTCCCGTTCGGGCCTCTCAAATCTTCATCTTTAACATGCTTCCACAGCTTGTACTTGAATGTGCGTAGATGGGAGGCTCTCCAATCTACGTTACGTATTCCTTTGACCCAATCTTCCAGAGAGTATGGATAGTTGTTGGTAGGCACCGGCACAAAAGGATGAGTTATCCAACTGCCATGTGTTAGCAGTAGCTCAGGCTTTCTATCATAGTACCTTTTGATGATAGACAGGCTATTAGGTCCTGACAGCCAATCATCGGCATCGAGTGTCACGATCACATCATTGTCTGAGGGGTTCTGCTCTACTATAGACCTGATGATGTTAGGGACCGCATACATTCGCACGCTGTTCGATACTACCACTATTCTTTTATCCTGGGAGTATCTATTTGCCAGTTCTATTGTTTTATCTCCTACAGGATCCAGTACGACACACGCTGTATAGTCAGGACAATCCTGCGACAAGATAGATCTCAGACATTTATCTATATATCTCTCAGCAGGCCCGCCAACTACTACAATTCTAAACATAGTATTAAATTCAACTTTTTGTAAGATAATACTGAAGAGAGTATACTTTACTAAGAGAACAACCCGTTGCTAAACAGAACTCATCGACTGCAGTTTTAGCCCCCTCACAAGAGACGTGACCATAATCGTCAAACACAGCAGTTCCTTTAGGCAATAGCCTAGGGTATATGAACTCTAAACAAACTTTATAGGACTGGTACAAATCCACGTCTATATGAGCAAATGCTATCTCATGCGTCTCACACCCAGAAAAAGTGTCAGGCATCAATCCTTTATGGTAGTGTATGAAACCAGGATCTTTCAAGAAACTTTCTATATAGTTTTTTGTGTCCTCTATGTTAGAGGGGATGTCACCTTTTTTGTGGTAGTTATCATATTTAGGATTAGCTTCAGGCATGCCATTAAAAGTATCAAATAGGTGGAGTTGGGTTTTATAACCCACGGTGTTAGCATCCTCAAGTATTTTAGCAAAAACTGCTGCTGTCCCTCCCGTCGCTACCCCACACTCATAAAAAATATTTCCTAAAGATATACCCTCTATTATCTTTTCAAACAGAAAACTAAACTTTTCACGGCAAACCCCTTGCCGAGTCAAGAAAACAGAGAAGTAGAAATCTTTTCTAGACAATAAATAAGATGTGTTCATTTGAAAAACGCCATATACTCTCTATACACAGCTTGTGCTTCTGTGGGGAGAACACTCATCCAATCAATAGCTTCAATTAATTTCAGCGTGTGCTCATACCCTATAATCTCGTTTTTCATGTTTGTAACTAAATTCTGCGGATTTCTATCCTGATAAACTGTGGGCCTGTCGTAGACGACACAGTCCCCAATGAATTTCTGAAGAATATATGAAGGCCATATATCGTCCATTCTTCCAACAAAAGGAAGAATAAGGTAATAGGGAATAACTTCTCTAGATAAAAAAGTGTTCTGACTATTGAAAGGACTAACCCTGTTAGAGCAGTAAGGCTCTTTTATACTCTCGAATTTAACAGTAGGTTGCCAAGCTATTCGCTCTACTGCATCGATATCAGGATCCCCGTCCCATAGATTGGCCTGGACTAGCACACGCCTTTTGATCTTACCTTTATAGATAACTCTATTCTTCGTCTTCACCAGCTCTAAAGGATATCCCCTATGCCAAAGGTTATTATGTTCTGTGACACTTAAAGGATCGAACACGGAATTCTCAGGCTCGAAACAGTCCACATCAATAGTCTGCCCCACATACAGATTCTCTCCCCAGCTCTCGTAGGGAATATTGTCGTCATCTACCGTGGCAATCACCTCAGCGCCTCTACTATAAGCTTCCAGCAAACCAAAAGTTCTCCGCATAATCTTGTTCCACCCTACTAACCCTGACAGTGCTGGCCAGGTTTGCTCTTGATATTCTGGGCTAAGATAGATACAGCTCTGAAGGTCCACATATTCTTGGTGGGGGGTTTTGAGATCCCCCACAACAATTACTTGCCAACCTTTTTTAGCTGCGAACGCTAAAAGAGCTTTTGACGGAGAATAGATGGATGTTGTAACTATGAAATTCATATTATCCTTTTTAGAAATTTAAGCCTCTGTCCCTGAAGATTCCTTGAAGATCAGCATAATATCTGAGAAGGGTCTCGTTTGACAGTGACTTTCCCCACGGGGTCACCTCATCATATTTATAAAACAGCTCAGGTTTTTCATTACGGTCTAATCTGCCAAAATAATTTCGGAGTTGTCTGTACTCATGCTGCAGAAGCTTTATGCCATACTTCTCAGGATTTTTCATCATTGGAGACCCTGGGTAAGGGCTGAATAAAGACAGCACAACGGATGTCGGCTCTGTCTCATTCACAAAGCTCAACATCTGTGAGTAGATATTCTCATCTTCCCCAGGAAGGCCCATGATAAGGAGGAGTCGTGCTCCTATGTTGTATTTCTTAAGCAACTGGATATACTTTTTTGCTTCTTCAAGGTCAATTTTTTTATCAATTGCTTTAATAACCTGTGGGCTGGCGCTTTCAATCCCTATAGCGATATCAGTACAACCAGACTCAGCTGCTAATCTTACCATATCTTCCGAGATCCCGTTAGCCCTTGATTGACCCCTCCATTTAATGTTTGTTCGAGCGATAGCTTCTAAAAAAGTCTTCGCTATATCTCGTTGGATTGGGATACCGTTGTCATCCTTCAACACCAAAGCTTCTATTTTGTATTCTTTTTTAAGATATTCTATCTCTTTTTCTATGAGGAGCGGAGAGCGGAATTTGGTCTTTCCAAAAGTGATATTAACACAGAAGGCACAATGGAAAGGGCACCATCTGGAAAACAGAGCATCAGACGCTATTAGGTTAGAATTTTTACCCACTAAAAGGCCTGTTTGAGCTACAGCATTTTTAGGAAGGAAGGACCTTAATGGGGTAGGATACTCGTTAATATCAATAGTGCCTAGTGCCTCGTATCTATATATCTGTTTTGGTTCTCTCCCATTTAAGATATCAGACACAATCTCAATAATTGTGATTTCTCCTGCTCCTATAGATATGCTATCAAATACTTTTAGACTTTCTTCTTGAAAAAGATAAACATGAACACCACCGGCGATGTGCTTCGCTTGAGGATACATATTTTTGATAGATTTGTGAACATAAAGCACATCCTCCCACTCCGGGCTCATAACAGTATAGAGGTACACGTCTTTTTCAGGAATATAGTATTGTACGCTATCTTCTTTAACCCCTCGCAGGTCTATTGTCGATACATCAATTTTATTTCCAAATTTTTCCTGAAGTATAGTCAAAAGATACAGGGATGTCAAAGGAACTTGTCTAAAAGGCTTTGCATTGGTAGATGGAGGAAGAATAAATCCTATACTTAGCATTCAGAGTACCTCAGTTTTGAAAGCGTAGGAAGAGAAACCCCATGTATCACTATTTCTTGTCCCCTGAAAAAGGTGCCCATACTCTTGTTGACTGTTCATTTGGTGGACGGCCATAGAATTGCTCGTGTGATTCAGATGAAAAATAGGGACGTATATTTTTTCGTTGTGAAAATAGATTTGACCTTTCCTCATTAAATTACTATCAGCGTATCCTCGGTAGATCATTGATTCCTCAAACCCTCTTATTCTGTGCCAGACATCTTTATGGGCCACCTGATAGTCACCGCCACAGACCACTAGTGAAAAATTGTCGCCTGGGTCCCATATAGCATTCCCGCCTATGTCTACAGAGTCAGGAGCAGTAGGAATACTCATATAATCAGTCATGAGGGCATCCCCCATAGCTACTGGGTCCTGACTGCCCGCATAGACCTCCTGGGGAACATTCCTCCTTGCAGCTGTATAAACAACGCCGTTTTTCAGGACACAGGAGGGATATCCAGCGATAATATCAATATTGCTCGAAAGCATGAAATCATGGGATGCTCTTCGTATGCCTATATTTCTTCCTAGTACATCAGTAAAGGGAACAGATAAAGAGGGGATAATCTGAGATATGTCAGTACTTGAAACTATGATGTGTTTTAGATTACCCCTAAAAGACAATAACCTCTTTAATCCTTCTAAAAGAGACTCTCCCTCGGAGTTCCAATCAACATAGACCACTTCATCATACCGAGTTATGAAATTCTGAAGAGAAAGAAACGCTCTATGCTTAAGAGAATCCCCGTAATTATCATTTCGAGATGTTAACACAACACTAATCATGGTTTTTGTCCGGATATATTAAACATATATGCCTTCCAATACCTGTGTACACGATTTTGTAGTCGGGGTTAATATCCATAACAAGACTCTCGAATGTCCCTTTATCGGGCCAAGTCCCGGTGCCTAGATCACAGGCATCGTCAACAAGAATAACACAGTACTTGTTATAGCATTGCTTAATAACAGACAGCTCAGCCGCTAACGGTGAGTCATTTCCATTATGGGCATCTAGTAAGATAACACACCTACAGCCGAGCACTTCATGACTGATCCGCTGTAGCTCATTTCCCGAGTCACCAGAACAAAAAGTTATGTTAGGGTTATCCCTCTCTAACTCTCCATACAAGCACCGCCTCTCATCGTCTACATATTTTTCCACGGTATAAACATGAGAGAAATGTTTCGCCATTATGTCTGAGGTTAACCCCTGACATGTTCCCGTTTCCACAAAAAAATCAATACAGGTTAAATTCAGCTTATCTTTGTGGGTTAATAGCGTTTCTAAAAAAGAGTTAGGTACACTCCAGGCATCTTTATGCTTCTGCTCGCACATAGCCCATCTTTTTTCTACCCACGACCTAAGATGGGCAGGAGGGTTAATATAGATGTTATCTATGATCATATTTTCTCTCCCATGACTACAAAAGAATGATTAATATCTCTTTCACTATAGTGAATCTTATGCATTTTGTTTGTATTAACCAGAACCTCAACAATCTGATTTGCTGTTAAATAATGCTTGTGCTTCCTGTTGTGGATAGGTCTCCAATACTCTTGGTCTATATGAGGGAGATAGAGAAACAGAGTCCCTGTAGGGGCTATTTTTTCCATCCAATACTCCAAAGCTGTAATCCAGCTATCCAGGTGCTCTAGACAGTGTGAAGAAAATATGTAATCTACTTTTTTGTCGGGTAGACAGTAAGCATCAAAACCATTATCAAATTTAATGTCGATAGGGATAGACCCCGGTAGCGCCCACTCAACTTTAGCACAACCTATGTCATAGCCTATCCCAGTACACACTTTTTTAGCAACTGGGAAAATATACTGCGCTGAAAACTCCAGAGCTTGGAATAATGGATATTTAATGCCTTTAAACTCTATCTCAGGTATCATAGCTGAACCCAATTCCATACAGGACTGCTAAATAGGTGTCGTGTCTGACTGTACGAGGGGGTATGCGGCCTGCTCGTCCTAGAATATAGATTGATGTTATTCTCTAATTTTAAGCTCTCCATAACCAGGGAATAGCAGCTATCTACAAAATGAATAGAGGATGCCCGGGTAAGTGTCAAGCACCAGTCAAAAACAGACACCCCATCAAACAACTCTACCATAATCAACCTATCCCCTGTATCTACTGATATATCGAGCTGTCTTTGTGTGGGGGGAGTACCGTACATCTTGTTAACTAGACTGTAAAGCTCCCCTTCTTTTATCTTAAGTATATCATAAAACAAATGCTCTTCTTTCTCCATGTCTCTTCGATAAGTAAAATACTCAGCCCAGTCTGATAGGTTCATCCCTACGAGGGTATATTTTGCGTTAAGTATCAGCTCACCAGGAAACAGCTGATCCGCAGACTGGAGGGGGATATAAAGAACCTCTTCTGTGTGATATACAGTTGCAATATGGCTGTTATACAGGTCTTTGTAAGGAAACGCTGTGCGTTCGTCTACAAAAAACAGACCAGGGACAACTATGTAGTCCTTAATCCACATAATCTGAGGTAATAAGGGCCACACGACCTCACACCCCATCTCGTTTATACAAAATTTAGCAATTTTCTGGCACAAAAAAATGTCCCCGATACCTGCAGGCTGTTTGATTAGGCATGTTTTCATTTTATAAATTTCTTCGATAACATATAATCGTAGTAGACTTTTAATATAGCAACCTGGTCTTCTTCCGACATATCGGAACGCAGAATATTAGGAGTAAGCTCAATATGGCTAGCTATATTCATGCAAGTTTTATCTTTTACACGCGCAATGTTGTACTGCTCTTTGTTATCATAGATATCCGTACCAGGAAACGGTATAAAATTAGCAAACATAGCATTTTCTATCTTATGCTTCTCAATGAAAGCTACATTTTTTTCCAACAGTGAAAAAGAGTCAAAAGGTGTCCCAACCATAAAAAAACACCTTAGTATAATCGGGTATTTCCTTATACATGCAATAGCATCTTCCGCCTGTTCTACCGTTATTTGCTTTTGAAATTTATTTAGAACGCTATTATCTGCTGCTTCTATCCCTATTCCTATCTCTCTACACCCAGACTCATACAACAGCTGTATCGATTCATCGTTAACATGGTTAACCCGGGTCGAGCATCTGTAAAATATGCCTATATTTTTGAGTGCGCTACAAAGCTCACGGACATAGGACAAATTAAGAGTAAAGGTATCGTCCTGCACCCTAAACTGCCTAATACCATAGGCAGCTATGATGTCATTAATCTCTTGAACTATCGACTCTACTGATCTAAAGCGTACTTTCCTTCCATAGATCTTAGGACTAGCACAAAAAGTACAGCTATAGGGGCACCCACGAGAGAACATGATAGAGGTAGATCCGTTAGATGCGTAAGATAAGCTGTCTGTAAAGACAGAACTTGTCCGTATATACTCGTCCGGCAAGATTGAACGATCAGGGTATGCTGTGTCTAGATTAGTTGGCGTTTCAGGAACGTATTCTGAAACTACTGCTTTGTTTTCAAAATCCCGTGTAAAAAGCTTTATAGTATTCTCTGCTTCGCCCTTAAAAGACACAGAAAATACAGGGTCTATTTTCTCGCTGAGAGTTACATGAGCCCCTCCCGCTACAAGCAGGCACGATGGATATTTACTTTTTATTAAGCCCGCTAGTTCTACTCCACTACCATAGGTGTTATAAACCATAGAAAAACCGAACACGTCTGCATACGGGATATCCTCAATATTTTTTATATTAGTGTCATATATAGTAACGTCCCACCCAATCTCTTTAAGTACCGCGGTGAGGTATAGAATACCCAAAGAAAATTGGGCTTTATAGTCATACAGCCAGGACATGTCAGGGATAACAAATGTGAATTTCATTGTATATCTACTATTGTATGCTGATGTAATTTTCCCACAAAAAATCTTCTATAACGCTGTGTTTTAGTGCCCGCTCATAGTTATCTTTTATAGCGGGCATCATCGATTGATACAGTTCTGCCGAGAGCTGGGATGGATCAAAAGAATCCGTGAGGGTGATAACCCCATCCATATTGAAATAGTCTTTTAAATCCGGAGCCCCGTGGTATACTGGGACAGTCCCAGATACAAAACAATCAAGGATTTTCTCGGTCCAGTAAGTTTCATACTGATCATTCTCGATCGTAACCGAAAACATATAGTCCTGCAGGGCTTCTTCTTTTCTGTTCATGGTACGAATGTTCCGACCGAAAACATCTACCTTGTCCTTGAGCCTATCAACCCACGCTAATCGAAAAGCATGCCCAGGACCGTATAGCTTATTTGAGCTCACTAACGACACGAGTTTTGTTTTGGGGTATATGCCAGGCTTTTCTATCCAATACCCATGGGGAGGTAGATAGATAAAGTTATCCGCCAGCTCATACAGATCGCGGTAATGTGTGAAGACATACTTGTATGCCTGCGAAATCTCTTTATAATGCCTTTTAAAGCCTTCTATAACAGAGGGTATAATGACCCTCGACTCTACAACCCACCCATATTTGTTAGGGCACTGTGTACCTATGTGGTCCAGTATGCCCTGGTCTATAAAAAAAGAGGTGTCATGCAGGATTTCTTTGTCCCACACAAAATGGGACGGGATTTTCCACAGAGTAGAGGAAAAAGCATGCTGAAACCCCCCGTTAATAAGCCCCACTTTTACCATAATAATCAGAACACTATTCTGTGTGTGTTTTAAAACGCTCTTCAATGTACCCTTGGTCAACAAATTTCTTTTCGATATCGCTATAGCTACTAATCTGAGTAGCTATCATAGGGTTAAGCAAAAAACAGACATGTTTAGCTTGAAAAGTTTCAGATAAACACACATCCAGAATATCCTCTCTACGAGCAATTCGATCCATACCATCGAAAAACTTCACAAATAGCTCGTAAACCCTTTCGTGGTAACATATAGCGTGCGCTCCGTAGGCCACTTTTGCCAATAATAGATTTTTTCGTACTTTCTCTAGTCTGCCGTGGATATTAGCCCCCAGATAAAGCAGAAAGTACTCGATATCCCCTATTTGATCTAAAGCTTTATCCAGAACATTTTTAGGATCTTCTCCCACGAACTTCACGTCATCTTCGAACACCAGAACATTTTCTAATTTTTTATCTGTAGCTGCCTTAATAATACCTAAATGGGACTTTATTACCCCAACCCGCCCGTCTTCTGCTGCTATTGCCGGAAATCTTGTGACCCTATCAAGAATGCCCAGTTTAGCGAACTCGCCACAAGCGTGCTCCCAACGATCAGTACGGTGATCCAGATTGATGCAGTAAATACCTTGAAAAAAGTCAAAAGGGTTTTTCATAAGCCTACCCAGCCCAAGGACAATCTGGCTTGCCTGACTCTACCTGGCCTTTTATCCAAGGATAGGTATTCTCTATTAGCCTTTTTAAAGGGTAATTCGGAGCCCACCCCAGCTTTGTTTTTATAAGCCTATTGTCAGAGTTCCTACCGCGGACTCCTAACGGACCTGGAATGTGCTTTATTCGTATGCCAGGTTTACCGGCATACTCTCTCACACACTCTACAAGCTGATTGATACTCACCATCTCATCGCTACCGATATTAACAGGCCCTGAAAAATCAGAGGCCATTAATCTACGAACACCTTCCAGGCACTCATCGATATACAGAAAAGACCGGGTCTGCTCCCCGTCTCCCCATACCTCAATCTCACCCCCATCTGCTGTCTCAGCTACTTTACGGCACATAGCTGCAGGAGACTTCTCCCGACCATTACCCCAGGCACCTTCAGGTCCTGCCACATTATGGAAACGAGCTATCTTGATATCCATTTTATGATTATACGCATATGCTTGATAAATCTTTTCTGCAGTAAGTTTTTCCCAGCCATACAGCGAGTCAGGGTCTGCAGGATACGCAGAACTTTCTTCGGTGTTCGGATCTGAAACATTCTCTTGGTTATGTTGGTTATAACAACAAGCAGAGCTGCTGAAAAACAGTTTCTTAACTCCAGCCTGGTAGGCAGCCTCAGCTGCGTGAATGTTTATGAGCAACGAATCATGTATGATTTTGGCATCATTAATTTTAGTGAAAATCACTCCGGCCCCGCCCATCCAGGCAGCAAAAGTATACACCTCATCAAAAACGCCTGACTCAAGAGTAATAACTTTTTTACATACCTCGGGATCCCTTAGATCGCCAATCACGTAATCATCTACTTCTGATCTAAGATCCCCATATGGAAATTCTTTAATATCTACCGTCCGTACCCAATATCCCTCTTTTTTAAGCCTGCGAGCCATATGATGCCCGATAAAGCCGTGCCCACCGAGTACTAGAGCAGTTTTCATAGAAATCCCCTACGTGTACATAACTGAATTACTTGTCTGAATTTTCTTTCTTCAAATACTCTCGTAGCATTCTTCTTAGCATCTCAGACATAGGTATCCCAGACTCCTTGGAGAGACATTTAAAACGTTTCATTATTTCTTTGGGTAAGTAAAAATTGTAGCGCTTCAAGACAAGCACCTATTGTGTATGTGTACACAATAGATAAAAATATTAGTAGATTATTAAAAGGGTTTACTATCAGAATCTCAACAGATGTACGGCGGGCAACAAGCTAACGTGCGCTATTTTAGTGCTCTACATCTATATGCTGTTAAAATCCCTAACACATTCGTACGGTGCCATTCCCGCTATGTAATCTGTCATATCCATCTGCTCTCTAAGCCTCAGTTTGTGGTCATTAAAAGGGGTTTCTTGGTTGTATGTGTATATCTGCTCTGGTATGTACTGCACTCTATTTTTACCGCTCAGCTCAAGGATAGGGTACATAAGTGCTAAATCCCCTGTCACTTTAATATATTCTCCTGTTTTATCTTTTAGATAGCTATGGTCTACCAGTACCCACACTCGATACTTAAAAGTCTTCAAATGAGAGGCTCTCCACTCAACTTTACGAACACCCTTAACCCAATCCTCTTCTGTGTGCGATCGGTTGTTTGTGACAATATTAGGTTCTGGATAAGACACCCAACTACCGTGTGTTACCATCAAATCCGGGTTGTTGTCATAGCACATTTTAACCGTGTTTAAAGACTCATTGTTTGTTAGCCAGTCGTCCGCGTCTATTATAACGATGACGTCATTATTCTCGGGTCGCTGTTCAGTAATAGAACGTATAATATTTGGTATAGAAAACATCTGTTTATCATTAGCTACTATTTTAAATCTAGGATCCTTAGCAGCAACAGCCTGAGCTATCTCAACAGTACGATCGTCAGACGGATCTAACACCACGCAGGCTGTCCAATCCTGTACTGACTGGTGTATGACCGAGTTCAAACACCGCTCCACATACTGCTCAGCTTTCCATCCTACAATGACTATACGAAACATGCTAATTCCTCCCATATGTTCATGTATCTATCGTAAGATTTTTTATCACTCGCCCACATATCATGCATAGCACCAAAACGCTCTGGATCAGGCATAGCTCTCATCTGTTTTATTTGAAAAGGTTTAACCCCGTGCCAATGGAGCACAACAATATCGTCACTATATCCCCAATAAGGCTTCCAATTCAGCTCAACAGGTAACCGCTCCCACTTACCTCTGTAGAAATTGTTAAACATAACCTGATCGTAGGATCGCTCGACGCCCATGCGCTCTATTATGAGTTTCCTAAAATCATCGTACGTATAATACAGGCTATGAAGATTCATGTACATCACACCCGTATTACAGTACGAGTAATCCAATTTATCGAACTCCGGACCACACGCAAAATACTCGGGCTTTATGTCTTTTGGCGGATCTTTCAAAAACATGACGTCACAATCTGTGTACAGCGCATATTTGTCGTCAAACCCGAGCTGTTTAGTAAAACAGGCAAGTTCGGTCCTTAGGTAAGCACCGGACCCGATAGACAGCCTCTCCGCTGAGCATTTTTTAAGCTCGTCTAAATAAGATAGGGTCCTATAGTGTACGCGTGCCCTTTTAGACAACATCCACTCGACGTACTCGTCGCACTCACCAGCGTAGACAAGGTGTGGCTCTAAAGATGTGTTTTTCAGAGCAGATAGAACTGCTATCTTAGCCATATCCAAATGATCTCTACTATTCTTATTGATACACATAAACCATTTCATAAAAGCATTACTCCAGAAAGGGCTCGTACGTGAACGCAGAGTGTATCGCACACTGAGCGTTCTCAGATAGGTCAGACTCACTGACCCCCACCACAGACTTCGCAGCAAATGACTCAGGTATCAAATCAACATACCGTTTAGCATCTACCAAATCAAAAAAACCACCCTGACCACCCAACCTATCCGCCCTAAACGAA